>ERZ1106915.620-NODE-620-length-46431-cov-97.447990_pt1 | contig 46431 bp, 37 predicted proteins | sample MGYA00403653_ERZ1106915 | MGnify/ENA primary metagenome ERZ1106915 (study PRJEB35170, sample SAMEA104062404) | human gut metagenome | biome: human gut; feature: human-associated habitat; material: faeces | place: Denmark | collected 2012-06-06 ... | reverse complement strand
TACAAGATGCAGAAGTTCGTGGTGCGCCGCTGGCTGCTGGACGAGGGCAAGCGCGTGGACGGCCGCGGCATCAACGAGATCCGCCCGCTGGCTGCCGAAGTGGGCATCCTGCCCCGCGTGCACGGCTCCGGCATGTTCACCCGCGGCCAGACGCAGGTGCTGACCACCTGCACTCTGGGCGGCACCAAGGACAACCAGCTCATGGACGACCTGACCGACGAGCAGACCAAGCGCTATATCCATCACTACAACTTCCCGCCGTACTCTGTGGGCGAGGCCCGCGCACCGCGCAGCCCCGGCCGCCGCGAGATCGGCCATGGCGCACTGGCAGAGCGTGCTCTGGTGCCCGTGCTGCCCTCTCTGGAAGAGTTCCCCTACACCATCCGCTGCGTGTCTGAGGTGCTCTCCTCCAACGGTTCCACCTCTCAGGCATCCATCTGCGGCTCTACGCTGGCCCTGATGGATGCAGGCGTGCCCATCAAGGCACCCGTTGCCGGCATTTCCTGTGGTCTGATCACCGAGGGCGACCGCTGGATGACCATGCTGGACATTCAGGGCGTGGAGGACTTCCACGGCGATATGGACTTCAAGGTGGGCGGAACCCGCAAGGGCATCACTGCCATCCAGATGGACATCAAGATCGATGGCCTGACCTACGACATCATTGCTGAGGCTTTCGAGAAGTGCCGTAAGGGCCGCCTGTATATTCTGGACGAGATCATCAAGCCGGTGATCGCAGAGCCCCGCCATGAGCTGAGCCGCTACGCACCCAAGATGTTCAGCATGATGATCCCCACCGATAAGATCAAGGACGTGATCGGTAAGGGCGGCAAGGTCATTCAGGACATCTGCGCTACCTGCAACTGCAAGATCGACGTGCAGGAGGACGGCCATGTGTTCGTCTCTGCCGTGGATCAGGAGGACGCAAAGCGCGCCATCTTTACCATCAAGACCATTGTGGAGGACCCCGAGATCGGTGCCATCTACAAGGGCAAAGTGACCCGCCTGATGAACTTTGGTGCCTTCGTTGAGATCGCACCGGGCAAGGAAGGTCTGGTGCACATCTCCAAGCTGGACACCAAGCGTGTGGAGCGCGTGGAGGATGTGGTGGCCGTGGGTGACGCCATCGTGGTCAAGGTGACCGACATCGACCAGCAGGGCCGTATCAACCTGAGCCGCCGCGATGCCATTCTGGCTCTGGAAGCCAAGCGCGCCGAGCAGGCACAGCAGCAGTAAACCCTGACTGCATAAAAGAAACCGAAAAAGAGGACCCGATGCAGATGCATCGGGTCCTCTTTGTTGTATCAGAATAAAATTATACTGTGCGGTACTTGCGATCCAGCGCCCAGCCGAATGCAAACAGCACCACACCGCTGACAGCCAGCACCGGCACGGGCCAGTTCAGCTGACCGGTCTGCGGCAGACCGGTCATTACCGGGTTATCCGGGTGGCCCGGCAGAACGGGGCTGTCTGGATTACCGGGTGCTACCAGATGATCCGGATGGCCCGGAGCCACGGGATTGTCCGGATGGCCGGGAGAGACCGGGTTATCCGGGTTGTTCGGCGGGGTAGGCGTATCAGGATAATCGGGCGTAGGCGGGGTAGGGGGCGTAGGCGGCGTGTCCGGATTGGTGGGGGTGTAAGCACCCACCTTGGGGCTGGCATCCACCGCATAATTCCACTTGCCATCCTCCGCCATGGGCAGAGAGACAAGGAACGGATTGATCGGCTCATAGCCCTTGGAAGCCTCGGTCTGCACGATCAGATACAGGCCCAGCTCCAGACCACGGAAGGTCACGTTGCCGTCCGCATCAATGGTCTTTGTGGTGCCCTCGGCGCTTTGGGGCAGATACTCCTGCAGCTGGGCCGCAAGGGTGCTGTCGGTCAAATCACCCAGCGCAATGCCGCAGCCGTAGAAATCGCCGCAGTATTCGTAGCTCAGGTTGCCGTTTTGGCGCTTTACCTCGGCCACACGGTACAAAGTGAGCTTTCCGCCGCTCAGCGCCTTATCGTTGGCGCTGTCGTACAGCGTAACGCGGATGGTGCCGGTAGTGGGATTGCCGCTGCTGTCCACCAGCTTGATGTTTGCGCTGGTGGCAAGGGCAGGCAGCGCACTTGTTACCAGAAGGCACAGCACCAAAAGCAGGGCCGCAGCGTGCTTTTTGAGATCAGTGCGTTTCATGTTTTTCACCTCTTGTAGATTTGCGTTTGCGGTTGGAGAACAGCAGCCAGAGCAGCAGCACCAGCAGCAGGGGCAGTGCCATGATGGGAGCTGTGATGATCGGTTCGATCTTGATGGCATCGGCTGTTACACGGATGTGCTTGAGCTTGTCCGGCGTTTCGATGCGCCGTCCCCGCACCAGAAGGCGGTGGGAGTTGATGCCGTAGGGGGTGCAGGTCATCAGGGTGACGTAATCCTTGCCGTCCACCACCTTGAGGTTGTCGGTCTCGGTGGGCAGAACGATGGAGATCTGGTCCACCTCATAGGTCAGCACGCGGTCCAGCACCGTGATGGTGAAGGTATCGCCCACTTCCAGCTGGTCCAGATTGGTGAACAGCTTGGCGCTGGGCAGGCCGCGGTGAGCCGAGATGACCGCGTGGGTGCTGCCGCCGCCCACCGGCAGGCTGGTGCCCTCCAAGTGGCCTGCGGCGATCTGCAGCACGCCATCGCTGGTGCCGTGGTAGATGGGCAGCTCCACACCGATCTTTTCAATGGTGATGTAGCCCATGATGCCGGTGCCGGTGACATCCAGCGTGGCGTTGTAGCTGGTGAACCGGTCGGCATGGAACAGCGCATCCGGGTCGGCGGCGATCTGCGCATTGAACGCATCTGCCGCCTCGAAATAGGCGCTGTAGTCGGCATCGGTCAGATTGTCCACATCCTCGGCATAGGTGGCCACAGCACGGGACTGATGCAGCTGGTTGACGTAATCGCTGAGGGTGGGGTATAACATCACGGATAGACCCACGAAAAAGACGAGGATCAGGATGATGGTGCTTTTGTTCTTTTTCATGGGCTACTCCCTAATGTTATAAGGATAGGAGCGGGGGCCTTGCGGCCCCTTTGCTCCGGGTTCTTGGGGGAAATGGAGCTTACTTGTTCTCCATGCGCTTCTTGGTGACCAGCAGAACAATGGCCGCAACCATCAGGCCGCCGCCGACCACATAGAAGATGGTAGTGCCGATGCCGCCGGTGGAGGGCAGGGTAATGCCGCCGGCTTTTTTGTTGACGATAGTCAGGTTGGAGCCTTCAAGATTAACATGATCATTTCCGGAGTGGTCTGCTTTGATGGTCACTGGGGTTACACCGCAGGTATCGTAACCGGCAGGAGTGATGGTCTCCTTCAGGTAGTAAGTACCAGCGTCCAGACCCTTAACGTTGAACTGACCATTCTCGCCAGAGATCATTTCAACAGCTTTTTTACCGGTTGCGTCCTTGATGGGGTAGTAGAACTCGCCTTCCTGGTAGAGTCCTACTTCATTATTGCACTCTGCATCGCTGTACAGCTTGAAGCCAGCACCCGCCAGTGCGGGACCATCCACAGTGTTCTGACGCTTGGTGTTGCTCAGCTGGTAGGTGTACACATAGACTGGAGTGCTTTCGGGAGTTTTACCAATGGATGACTCGTCTTGGGGATTGTTGGAATAGGTGAGATAAACTTTATTTATGTTACTAGTACCACCGCCTGCAGTATTGACAGAGGCTTTTTCGTTCAGGTGTGCAGTATAGGTGACCGTAATAGTAGCGCCCTTATTCAAATCAAGCCCTGCTACACAGGTCTTGACATCAGGAATTTCTACCTCAAAATAGTTTTGACTATCAAGCTTGTCAGTATTAATGGTATACTTCGAAGGATCGGTGATAGTATAGGTGATGTCATTGGATTTAATGACTACACTATAGGGTCCGTCATAAGTAATGCCCTCGGACAGGGTATCATGAAAGATAACCGAGTACTTATCATAGTAATCGTAAGCACGGTTAGTGCTGTCGGGCAAGGTAGCGGTCAGCTGGAACTGGAACTTTTCGTTGATTGCATGGTCAGCGCTGGAACCAAAACCTCCTGTGCTGGTGCCATCCGGATTGTCATAAACTTTCTTCTCAACAGTGGGCTTTTCGGCCTTAGGCGTAATTGGAACGTTCCAGTTTCCTTTGGTAACCATCAGCAGGAAGGAATTGTAGGAATGATAGGAATCGTCTTTGGAAAAGTCGGTAGTATCAACGAACAGATAATAACCTGCCTTGGCCTCGGGAATGGTGAGGGCATTGCTACCAGCTCGAACGACGTATGTCGGGTTTGCATCATTCGAGTAGAGATAGTGGCATACAAAACGCGCGAAAGCGATGCTGTCATCATCGGAATCATGCCATTGGCTGATAACCGCAAGAACTTCCTGAGCAGATTTGGCATTGGTAAACAGAGGGCCGATATGATCAGCTTCCCTCAATTTGTTCAGAAAATCATCAGAATTATTGATGATGTTGCTGCCCCAATCAACGTTGGAAATCTTAAAGTCTTTAATATTATTACCCTCAACATCACCCTTGAAGATCTGGAAAGCGCTGTAAGTGTGATGTGAGTCGACGTCCCCCTCACTGTTTTCTGCAAACGCCGGGATCGCCATGGCGCACACCATGGCAACTGCCAGCAGTGCGGCCAGCAGCTTTTTGATTGCTTTCTTCATCATGATTTGCGAAAATCTCCTTTCAAGTTTTTCTGATTCCTATTTTCAGGGTCTGCTTCCGGCGCAGAATCAATTTTGCCGCCGTGTCAGGAAGGATGCAGGCTTTTTAACGTGCCCTCCTTTCGCGTCTGTGCTTTCTGCAAACCCCGCACACCAGAGCGGCAAGCATCAGCGCGCCGCCGCCTGCTGTATACAGTTTGGTACCGGCCCCGCCGGTAGAGGGAAGTTCGTAGTCGGACGGATCGGCCTGACTGGTGATCACAAGGCTGTCGGTTTTTACCGACTTCTCGGCATCATCGCTGATGGGCGTGTCCAGAATCTTGATGTTATTGATTACTTCACCGTCAAAAGCCGTTTTGTTCAGCTTGACGGTGTAGCGGATATAATAGGTGCCTGCGGCAATGGGGGAACCGGCAGAACCCAAGGTGATCTTGCGCTCATCATTAACATTTTCCCAAGTGATGCGGAGCGTTGTATCGTCTTCTTTCATGCTGAGCTGGAGCGAGTCTTCGACATATTCGGCGGTTACGCCGGTGGGCAGGGTCATGCTGTCCGCAAGCGTCAGCGGGCCGGCCTGTTCGTTCTGGACCACAAGCGTAACAGTGTAATCCAGGTAGGCATCGCTGCCATTGTAGCGCGGGTCCTTCACGCTCTGGTTAAGGTCATAGTTCTTATCGTCTTTTTGATCCTCATCGGGGGTTTCATCCGGGTTGATGGTGATATCAAGGGCGTAATCTTTGTTGACCTCGATCTGATTAAAGCCGTTGCTGGTGACCTCGCTCTGGTTCCACTGGAAATTGAAGGCAACGTTGCTGGTGACCTTGGCATCGGAAGTATCCGCGCCTGCGGCTGCCTCCTCTTTCTGCTTGATATAGTTTTGGTCGTACCGCAGCACGGCGTACCAGCAGCCGTCATTCCCCTTGAGCAGCCGGTAGCTGCCGCAGGTGTCATAATTGCCGGTATCTTCCAGTTTGCCGGAGATAAGCTCGTCGTTCAGCACATCAAAGCTCTTGGGCAGCTTAACATGGACACAGTAGTCGTTTTCCTGGATCGCTTGGGCCGGGATATCTGTGACGGTCAGGCTGCTGTGCAGAAGCTCCGAAATGGTGGTGACGTTGGTATCCTCGTATTCAGTGCCATTCTTGCGCTGCACCTTCAGAGCAGTGAGGTAATCCAGTGCATCCAGACCTTTGATGGTGGTAATGGCACCTGCGTCATCTTCGACTTTGAAATCCGGCGTAGCAACGCCATAATCGGCCTGCTGCGCATTTGCCACAGACACCAGCGTTGTCACCTGCGAAGCATTCAGCGTGACTTCAGCCACCTTGCCGTCCACATCGCCGGAGATCACGGTCAGGGTGCCGAAATCTTTGTCCACATCGCTCACGATGCCAACGGTGCTGGCATCCACGGTGTATTCCTCAATGTGGGGCGCGGTGTCGGTGGTGGCCGCAGCATCCATGGAGAGCAGGGCAATGTCGGCATCGGCGGAATCATCCTGCACCTGCAACGGCTGGCTTTCCGCGGCCACAGCCTTGGTCACGGTGCCATTGTAAATGACGATATCACCGGGCATTGCGGCATCAGACGGCAGATCACCGTCAAAATCCATGGCATAGCCGCTGCCGGTCTCTTCGTTGTACAGCGCGCTGCGCAGCTGGCTGTGCAAAGACAGCACGCTGGAAACCTGCGGGATAGCGCTCTGGGGGATATCGGCATATTTCAGGCAGTAGGAAAGGAACATCACGTCCCATGGGCCGTAGTCGTTGCCGTAGTCGTTGCCGTAGCGGGTGTAGTGGCGCACGGTCTCGCCGTCGGCATCGTCCAGCTGGAAGTTGCGCTCGCTCTGCTCATAGCCCAGCTGGCTCTCGGCTACGGCCAGCAGGTCGTCGGCCCAGTTGCCGCTCAGCGTGGTGCCGGTCTGTGCCAGCCATTCGTCCTCGTCCTGCGTGCCGTCCAGCGGGTCGGACAGGCAGTTCACCGTGTGGTGGTGCTCCGGCAGGCCGCAGACCAGCACTTCCTCGTAGCAGGCATCGGTGTGGTGGTGCACCGGGGGCTCGGTCACAGGATCGACCACCACGGGCTTTGCGGCCACCGGCTCCTCAAACAGGGCCACCGGGTCATAATCGGGGTTCACTTCTTCTACAAGCTCGCCCTCTTCCAGACCGCACACCAGCTCATAGGTGGTGGTGTAGCAGCTGTCGTCGTGGGTGTGCTCGAATTTATCGCAGATGAAGGTGACACCATCCTCATCAAAACAGCTGTCGTCGTGGGTGTGCTCTTCTTCCAGGCAGGTCAGCTCCTGCACTTCCTGGTAGCAGTCGTCGGTGTGCTCATGGGGCACAAAGATGTACTCCGGCTCTGCGGAATGGGCTGCAATGCCGGGATCATCCGCATCCATGTCGAATGTATCATCAAAAGACATGCCGTCGTCCGTCATAGTGGCATTCCAGTCCTCCGGTTCGCCTTCCTCATAGCCGCACACCAGCTGCTTTTCATAGCAGGCAGCGGTGTGCTCGTGCTCCAACTCGCCGCACAGATATTCGGCCGTTTTGGCAATGCCCACGCCGTGCAGCTGCCAGTTCACGAACAGGCTGGTGGTAAGCGCCAATGCCAGCAGCAGCGCAGTATAGCGTCTGGCGCGCTGGTGGTTCCGACGGAACTTTTTCTGATATTCTTTCACAATATCCCGCATGATTCCTAAACCTCCTTAGTGGATCAACGAGAAGTTGGACAAGGGCCATACCCGCAAAAAAACCTTGCCTACGATCTGACTTTTTTCCACACAGCCGATCACACTGCTGCGGCTGTCAATGGAGGTGGCCCGATGGTCACCCAGTACGAAATACCGGTTTTCCGGCACCTGATAGGGAAATTTGATGTCGCATTCGCCCAGAGCCAGTTCATCTACATAGGGCTCATCCAGCGTCTGGCCGTTCACAGTGACCACACCGTCCTCGTCCAGTTCGATCACATCACCGGGCAGGCCGATGATGCGCTTGAGCAGAAGCTTGTTCTGCCAGTAAAATCCGCAAAGGTCGCCGGTCTTCATGTCGCTGCCCTTGACCAGCAGAATGATGTCCCGGTCCTGCAGAGTGGGGTTCATGCTGTCGCCAGAGACCTGCAGCACCGGCAGAAACAGGGTGGCCAGCAGCACGGCAACGGCCGCGACCACCAGCAGCGTGTAGACCGTGCTGCGCAGCACCCGCATATAACGGCTGCGGTAGGCCAGACGTTCGCGCTCTGCTTCCACCTCTGCTGTGGATGGAATGGGCGTGAACCTGATCTTTTGCTCTTTCATTTGGCACGCTCCTCCGGCAGGAATTCCGTGCTGTGATAGCTGTCCAGCAGTTCGCTGGCCCGGCGGTCAAAAGCGGCCCGGCGCTGCTGGATCTCCTGCTGCGTCCGGGCAAGCATTGCCTTGCAGTCCGCTTCGGTCTGGGCGCGCTTGCGTGCGGCGGCTTCCGTTTCCGCGTCGCACTGCTGCTGGGTGCGGGCCTTCAGGTTCGCAGCCTCGGTCTGTGCCTGTGCAAGGATCTGCTGGGCTTCGGCTTCCGCCTGAGCGCGCAGAGCGCTGGCAGCGGCATCGGTGTTTTTGTTTGCTGCGAGCACCGATGCAACGTATTCATCAGCCGCAGCCTGCGCCGCTTCAAACACCTTGTTCAGTTCCAGTGCAGCCTGCGCAATGGAACCTGCGTTTTCAATATGGATCTGCCGTTCCTGCAGCTGGGCAGACAGGGCAGCGTTTTCTGCCCGGAGCTGGTCCTCGCTCTGCTTGAGCGCCAGAATGATCTCGACTAATTCGGTGCGGCGCATGTGCCGCAGTTCACGGTCTGGCATAATGATCGATTTCTCCCGCAAAAAGTGGTCGGATTAGGCGAACGAAAACTTTCGACAAATACGAAAATTTTCGCACCACAAAACCACATTTGATATATCAGTTTTCGGCGTGAAAGCGCCAGTTTGATGAATGACCTTCCACCTTATATGTTAGCACAGTATGCGTAACAAAAGCGTAACAAAAATGCCTTTTCCGTGCATTTTTTTCCCAAAGCCAAAGAAAAATTGTTTCTTTTGATGTAAACGATTACACCGGACTGAAAATGCGTTAAAAACAAAAAGAACTGTCCTCACAACGGAGACAGTTCTTGAAAAACAGATGAAAATAGAAGCCGGATCAGAAGCTCTTCAGCAGATCGCCCAGAGTCAGGAAGGACTGGTAGATCACGTTGACATTGTTGATGATGGAGCTTGCACCGGAGAAGATGCGGGCAATGGCGTTGAACACCTTACCGACATTCAGGAAGCTGTTGTAAGCGTCGCGGGCACCACCGTCCAGATAGACCATTTCCTCTTCGCTGATGGAGGCATAGTTTGCGGGCAGTTTCATAGTAGACATGGAGATTTTCCTTTCTATTGATAAAATTGATACAGTGTGTGAAAAGACTTAAATAAAGGCAGCCACGGCCAGCGTGGTGATCAGAGCACCGGCTACCGTCAGAACGCTCAAAATCGGGCCGTCATCGTATTCCTGCGCGGTCTGTTCCGGCTGAGCGGGCGTGGATGTGCTGGTGGAAGTGGTGGCATTTTTCACGGTCCAGTGTGCGTACACAGTGGTATCACCGGTAAACACCGTAGAGGTGCTGATTTTTGTGCCGCCCACCGGCTCGGTATACCAGCCGTCAAAGGTGTAGCCTTCCAGCGTAGGCTGCGCGGGCAGGGCACTGAGTTTGCCGCTCAGATTGGTGGTGACTGCCACAGCGGAGCTGCTGCCGCCCATGGCATCCAGACCAATGGTGTAGACCTGCGAATCCTTGTCTTCTGCGGCAAAGGCAGAGGGCAGTGCACAGCAGAGCAGTGCAGCGCTGAGCAGACCGAGGACCAGCATTTTCAAGATCTTTTTCATATGACTCCTCGCTTTCCTGACGAATTGGGATGTGGTGCCTGCCGGGAACGGAAACACCAGAACAGACCTCGATGTCCCCGCCATGAGGCAGTAGACGAAAAAGCCGGGAAGAGGAGGTTTATTCAATCCTATATTTACCACATATAGCGTAACAAAAGCGCAACAAAATGGGCGCATTTTGTTGTTATGATGAAAAAAATTGGTTTTTCACAAATTGCAGGCTGCAAAAGGCGGCACAGAGCCGCCGCAAAAGCGGAAAAGTGGAACCTTCCCCTTGTGGAAAAACAAAGAATATGGTATAATATCTTGCACGATGCGCCATCGCCAAGCGGTAAGGCAGGGGACTTTGACTCCCCCATCGTAGGTTCGACTCCTGCTGGCGCAACCAAAAGCCCCGTCATCCTGAAAAGGCTGACGGGGCTTTTTGCATCACTTTTCCACAAAATGCAGCTGAACGGTGTAAAGCTCAGCGGCGGCGGATCTTTCTGGTGGGCTTGCGGCGGTTCCAGTTGTTCAAAAGGACCCACGCAAAGTAGATGATGATGGAAATAATACTCAGTGTTATTACAACTTTGAGATACAGACTGCCTAAGAATTCCTGAAAACGCGCCACAGTGAACAGCAGCGGGTTGCGGCTGACATCCTGCCCGGCGATCAGGTCCACCACGCCAATGGTCTCACCGGCAAGCTTTAGCTCCACGGTACCCACCACATCGCCCTGCTGGACAGGGGCACACACGGAATCCGGCAGGTGGAAATATTTCTGGGTCACGCTGCCGTCGCCGGTGGAAGGCAGCAGGGTCATCATGCTGTCGGCGGGATACAGCTGCAGGGAGCTGGTATCGGAGGAATACTTCACCGGGATCTCGGCCAGCGTAAGGTCGGTGTCCAGCGCGGCCTGAATGGAAAAGCTGTCGAACACCCAGTCCATCAGCTTCACGGTCTCGCACAGGGCCGGGCGACGGTTGGCGTAGCCGAAATCGTCGCAGGTGTCCGGGCTTTGCATCACGCAGAAAATATAGGTGGCACCATCCTTATTGGCCCATGAAACATAGCTCTGATTGCCACTGTCGCTTTTGAATGCGGTCACATCGCACATGCCGCCCTGCATGGCGCTGCGGTAGTATTTGCCGCCGCTGGATTTGCTCAGCGCGGCGTTCTGGCTGACCAGAACAGACGAAGAACGGTGTTTTTCTTTGGCGGGCATGGTAAAGCTGGGCGCACCGGAAACCTCCACAAAGGCATCAAAGCTCATCAGATAGCGCAGGATCAGGTACATATCCACGGCACAGGTCACGTTGCCGCTGCTGATGCCGCAGGCATCCGTCCAGGTGCTGCCGGTGGTGCCGATGCGCTGGGACAGGATGTTCATCTGGCTCACCCAGCTCGCGAGGTCGCCGCCAGAAAGGGCATAGGCAAGGCCCATGGCGGCTTCGTTGGCGTTGCGGGTCAGCATGGCGTACATGGCTTCGCGGTAGGTAAAGGTCTCGTTGGAGCGCATATCGGCGTTGTTGGTGTTATAAACGTAATCCGAGATGGCAAAGGGCATCTGGAAGGTGTCGTCCAGATGGTCGGCATAGTTGGTCAGCAGCAGGGCAATGGTCATGTACTTTGTCAGACCACCGGCGGATACCTGCTTTGTGCTGTCCTTATCATAGACGATGATATTGGTATCGGTGTTGACGATATAGGCACTCTGTGCCTGCACCTGATAGACCGGGGTGGGGTCGAACATAGCCCCGGCGGGCAGCACAAGGCAGCTGAACAGGACAGCGAACGACAAAACCAGCGCAAAAATACGTTTCATGTGGACAATTCCTTTAAAAAGCGATAATATAAAACAACAGGCAGCACGGCACAAGCGCCGTGCGCCGGGTAAGAACGAGATCACAGCGGAAGGCTGTATTCTTTATAATAACAGGTTTGGCGGGGTGTGACAAGGCTTATTGTGCCGATTTCACATCCGGTCAGGGAGGACAGGAATGGTATATCTGACAGGGGACACCCACGGCGACATCGACCGCTTCAAGCACGGCAAGCTGCGCTGGCTGGGCAAACGGGATACCGTGGTGGTACTGGGCGACTTTGGCTTTGTGTGGGACGGCAGCAAGGAGGAACAGAAAAAGCTGGATTGGCTGCGCAAGCGCCCGTATACCCTGCTGTTTCTGGACGGCAGCCACGAAAACTACGACCTTTTAAAGCAGTATCCCACCGAGGAACGCTTTGGCGGGAAGGTGCAGGCACTGGGTGGCAATGTGTACCATGTGTGCCGCGGCAGTGTGCTGGAATTGGAGAATAAAAAATACCTGTGCTTTGGCGGTGCGGAAAGCCAGGATGTGGAGGATCGGGAACCCGGCGTGAACTGGTGGAAGGAAGAAATGCCCTCGGATGAGGAATACGCCTTCTGTGAGGAGAACCTTGCAGCCTGCGATTACAAAGTGGATTATGTGCTGACCCACGATGCGCCAAGCAGATTTTTGGATTTTACCGCCCTTGCCAGCGGCGAGACCAACCAGCTGCACAGCTTTCTGGATAAAATTTTGTTGAAGCTGACCTACGACAAGTGGTTTTTTGGCTGCTACCATAAGGATACCCAGCTTTCCACCAAAAGCCGCTGCGTGTTCTGCGATGTGATAAGCATGGGCGAACGGCACGCAAAGCGTTCCGTTCGATAACAGGGGCCGCTGCACCAGCCGTGCAGCGGCTTTTGCATTTGCTGTTGCTTGTGCGCAAAAAACCTCCGGATCAGTTCATGGCTCCGGCTTTCTCGAACATCTGCTGCACCTGCTGTTCCAGCAGTGCGTGCTCCGGCGCTTCCAGCAGCGGGTCGTCGGCCAGCATGGCAACGGCTTCCGCCTGCGCAGCGTGCAGGGTGCGGGTGTCGTTCATCAGGTCGGCGATCTGCAGGGTGGGCAGGCCGTGCTGGCGGCTGCCGAAAAAGTCGCCGGGGCCGCGGGTCTCCAGATCGTACTGCGCCACCGCAAAGCCGTCCGTGGTGCTGCACAAAAATTTCAGCCGCTTTTGTACGTTTTCGCTTTGGTTGTCGCTGACAAGAAAGCACCAGCTCTCCGCTGCACCGCGTCCCACGCGGCCGCGCAGCTGGTGCAGGGCGCTCAGACCGTAGCGCTCTGCGTTTTCGATCACCATTACGCTGGCATTGGGCACATCCACACCCACCTCAATGACGGTGGTGGACACCAGTGCGTCCAGCCGTCCGGCTTTGAAGTCCTCCATCACGGCAGCTTTCTCCTTGGGTTTGAGCTTGCCGTGCATCAGGCCTACCCGGCGCTCCGGCAGCAGGGCTTTGGCAATGTCCTCGTAGTAGCTCTTAACGGCGTTCAGCCCGCCATCCGGTGTGTCCTCGATGGCGGGGCAGACCAGATACACCTGCCGCCCTCTACCAATCTCCTGATCGAGAAAATGGTAGAGGTCGCGCCGCTTTTTGCCGGTGATGCAGCGGGTTTTGACCGGGGTGCGGCCCGGCGGCAGCTCGTCCAGAATGGAGATGTCCAAATCGCCGTAGATGAGCAGGCCCAGCGTGCGGGGAATGGGCGTTGCACTCATCACCAGCAGGTGCGGATTCGCGGCCTTTTCGGCCAGCATTCCGCGCTGCCGTACCCCAAAGCGGTGCTGCTCGTCGATCACGGCAAGACCAAGCCGGGCAAACTCTACGCCTTCGCTGAGGATGGCGTGAGTGCCCACCACAAGGTCGGCTTCGTCGTTCCGGATGGCGGCAAGGGTGGTGCGGCGTGCAGCGGCCTTCATGCCGCCGGTCAGCAGGGCCACCCGCATCCCGAAAGGGGCAAGCATCCGGTTCAGGCCTTCGGCGTGCTGGGTGGCCAGAATTTCTGTCGGGGCCAGCAGCGCGGCCTGGTACCCCGCTCGGATGCAGGCCCAGATGGCGGCAGCCGCCACCAGCGTTTTGCCGCTGCCCACATCGCCCTGCAAAAGGCGGTTCATGGAAGTCTCGCCCGCCATGTCGGCCAGAATCTCGCTCACGGCCCGGCGCTGGGCTCCGGTGGGGGAAAAGGGCAGGCTGGCCCAGAACAGGGACGGGTCGGCAAGCTGCATGGGCGCACCGGTGGCAGCGGCACCCCGGTTTTTCATCCGGCCAATGCCCAGCTGCAAAACCAGAAGTTCTTCATAGATCAGCCGCCGCCGGGCTGCATAGGCCTGCTCTTCGGTGGCAGGGCAATGGATGGCCCGCACGGCATCTGCCTTGGAGAGCAGACGGTATTTTGCCAGCATTTCCGGCGGAAGAGGGTCGGGCAGAAGCTCTGCATGGGGCAGCAGCTGCCGCACGCACTTGGCGATGGCATTGCTGGTCAGGCCCTCGGTCTGGGGGTAGACCGCTTCAAAGGGAGAAGCCTTGATCTGCTCGGCGGTGCGCACCTGCGGGTTGACCATCTGGCGGCGCAGCATCCCGCCGGTAACGATGCCCTGAAAATAATATTCCTGCCCCAGCTGCAGCTTCTGGGCGGCATACGGATTATTGAACCATGTGATCTCCAGACTGGACACATCGTCCCCGGCAGTGATGCGCTCCATCCGCCGCCCGCCCGGCAGGATACGCCCGCCGGGTTTGGCGAACACCTCGGCCCTGACGACGCACTCCACATCGGTGGGCGCTTCGGCGATGGAATAGGGTTTGGTAAAGTCGATATATCTGCGCGGGTAGTGGCACAGCAGGTCGGCCAGCGTCACGATGCCCAGCTTCTCGAACCGCTCAGCGGTCTTGGGGCCAACGCCCTTCAGGTAGCGCACCGGCGTATCCGGGGTGAGGGTGGTATGGTTTTCGGCGGGCATGGCGTGTCAGCTCCTTTCCTGGATGCAATATAGCCATTGTAACACGGAGCGGCAGCGGATGCAAATGGCCCAAAAAGGAAAAACCGGCAGGACCTTTGCCTTTGGGCAGGAACTGTGGTACACTCGGAAGAAAAAGAGGGGAGAATATTTATGGAGATCCGTAAGGGGACCTTAAAGGACTTGGAGGCCATTGCAGCGGTGGAGGCGGCCTGCTTCCCGGCGGCAGAGGCGGCTACGGCAGAGGAATTTGCCGGGCGGCTGCAGCAGTACGGCAATCATTTTTGGCTGCTGTGGGAGGGGGAAAGGCTGCTGGCCTTTGTGGACGGCTTTTGCACCGACTGGCCGGACCTGACCGATGAGATGTACGCCGACGCCTCCCTCCACCGGGAGAATGGTGCCTGGCAGATGATCTTTGGGGTAAACACCATCCCGGCCTGCCGCAGACAGGGGTACGCCGGGCAGCTGCTGCAGCAGGCCATTGCCGACGCCCGGGCCCAAGGCCGGAAGGGGCTGGTACTGACCTGCAAGGAGGCCCTGGTGCACTACTATGCAAAGTTCGGCTTTGTGAACGAGGGCGTTTCCGGCTCCACCCACGGGGGCGTGGTGTGGTACCAGATGCGGCTGAAGTTCTGAGGGGGACGATCTGGAATGGCCTACGCCTTGCTCCGGCCGTATTCAGCGGAAGAATAATTTTTAAGAGAGCAATGCCGGAGCGTCCGCGGAAGCTCCGGCATTGCATTTTCACTGGAGGGGGCGTAAAGGTAGACGGCATTTGCAGTGCCGCTTTCTGCGAAAGTGCGGCACTGCGGCAGACTTTTCGGCTTAACTGCAAAGTGACCGGTTTCGCCAGAGGCTCTCCCTTTGAGGAAAGACTTCCCCCGCTCCGGGGGAAGATGTCACCGCAGGTGACAAAAGGGGGAGTCTGTCACCGTAGGTGACGGAGAGGGCGAGGAGGCTGATAGGGAACAACGCAAAACAAAAAAATCCCGGAAGCCGAAGCTTCCGGGAATCTTTTGGAGGTGACGACCAGATTTGAACTGGTGGATGAGGGTTTTGCAGACCCTTGCCTTACCACTTGGCCACGTCACCATATTTAGGAGTGAATTTCCACTCCTGTTGGAGCGGCCGACGAGGCTCGAACTCGCTACCTCCACCTTGGCAAGGTGGCGCTCTACCAGATGAGCTACGGCCGCATATTCGGTGCATTTTACCTTGCACCCATCATTTCTGATGCCCTGAAAACAAGTTTCAAAGTAGGTGAAAGCTTGCGCTTTCTTGGTGGCGACCCGGATCGGGCTCGAACCGACGACCCCCAGCGTGACAGGCTGGTGCTCTAACCAACTGAGCTACCGGGCCATATTGGAGCAACTGTTGCTGCTCCGTTATGGAGCGGCCGACGAGGCTCGAACTCGCTACCTCCACCTTGGCAAGGTGGCGCTCTACCAGATGAGCTACGGCCGCATATTGGAAACCCTGCTGGATTTCCTTAGCTGGTGCCTCCGATCGGAATCGAACCAATGACACGGGGATTTTCAGTCCCCTGCTCTACCGACTGAGCTACAGAGGCGCACCGGACGATGATTATTATACCTGAAATTTCGATTTTGTAAAGGGGTAAATCCAAATTTTTTTCAGAAAATTGAAACTTTCTTGATTTTGGTCGCTCCAGCGCGTAAAATAAGAATGACTTTTTTCAACCTGCTTTCGGCACATCCGGCACAGGACGTGCTGTGTGCGGGTGTGCCAAACAGAAATTGACAAATTCAACAACCTATGGTTTAATGAAAATGAAATGATTCAGGCGCTTTTGCCCTTTTTCTCTGTGTATACCTATATTATAGTAAGAAAAGGGCAGAGGCGTTTTATGGTTTGACTACAGACGGCCCGCTTTTTGCAAGAAAGGCCGGGCCGGGAGGAGCAGCATGGCAAAAAAACAGGAATATGGCAACGAGAGCATTACTTCTTTGAAGGGTGCCGACCGTGTGCGTAAGCGCCCGGCCGTTATCTTTGGCTCAGACGGCGTGGAGGGCTGCGCCCACTCCATCTTTGAGATCGTCTCCAACTCCATCGACGAAGCCCGCGACGGCCACGGCGATACCATCAACGTGACCCGCTGTAAGGATGGCAGCGTTATCGTTGAGGACTTTGGCCGCGGTATGCCCGTGGACTGGAACAACGGCGAGGGGCGCTACAATTGGGAGCTGTTGTTCTGCGAGATGTATGCAGGCGGCAAGTATGGCGAGGGTGAGGATAACTACGAGTTCAGCCTTGGCTTGAACGGTCTGGGCCTGTGCGCTACCCAGTATGCTTCTGCATGGATGACCGCCGATATCTACCGTGACGGATACCACTATCACCTTGATTTTAAAAAGGGCGAGAATGTGGGCGGCCTGCAGAAGGAAGCCTACAAGGGCCGCCGCACCGGCAGCATCATTCACTGGAAGCCGGACGACGAGGTGTTCACCGACATCGATGTGCCTGGCAGCTACTATAAGGATACCCTGCGCCGTCAAGCGGTGGTCAACGCAGGCCTGACCCTGAACTTCACCGATGAAAAGGAGAAAGACCCTGCCACTGGCAAGGCGTGGTACGAGAGCTGGTGCTATGAGCACGGCATCGCGGACTATGTGGCCGAGGTGGCAGGGGAGGATACCCTGACCCCGGTGTTCAGCTGCGAGAGTGAGGCTGTGGGCCGGGACCGCGAGGACCAGCCGGATTACAAGGTGCGCATGAGCGCGGCGTTCTGCTTCTCCAATAAGGTGCAGATGCTGGAATATTACCACAACTCTTCCTGGCTGGAGCACGGCGGCAGCCCGGAGCACGCGGTGCGCACCGCCTTTGTCTACCAGATCAACAAGTACCTGAAGGAAAAGAACCTCTATAAAAAAGGTGAGAGCGCCATCAGCTTTCAGGATGTGCAGGACTGCTTGGTGTATGTCTCGTCCAGTTTTTCCACCCGCACCAGCTACGAGAACCAGACCAAAAAGGCCATCACCAACAAATTCGTCTCGCAGGCTATGACCGACTTCCTCAAGCATTATCTGGAAGTGTATTTTCTGGAAAAGCCGGACGAGGCCCAGAAGATCTGCCAGCAGGTGCTGGTGAACAAGCAGAGCCGTGAGCATGCGGAAAAAACGCGCCAGAGCATCAAAAAAACGCTGTCCACCCAGATCGACCTTGCCAACCGGGTGCAGAAATTCGTGGACTGCCGCACCAAGGATGCATCCCGCCGCGAGCTGTATATCGTGGAGGGCGATTCCGCTATGGGTGCGGTCAAGTCCAGCCGCGACAGTGAATATCAGGCCATCATGCCCATCCGCGGCAAAATTTTGAACTGCCTGAAGGCCGACTATGCCCGCATCTTTAAATCGGATGTCATCGTGGATCTCATCAAGGTGATGGGCTGCGGCGTGGAACTGGGCGGCAAACACAACAAGGAGCTGGCCACCTTCAATCTCGATAATCTGCGGTTCAATAAAATCGTCATTTGTACCGATGCCGATGTGGATGGCTACCAGATCCGCACGCTGGTGCTCACCATGCTCTACCGCCTGACCCCGACCCTGATCGAGAAGGGCTATGTGTATATCGCAGAGTCGCCGTTGTATGAAATTACAACGAAAGACCGCACTTATTTTGCCTACACCGAGCCGGAAAAGACAGCGTTTCTGGAAGAGATCGGCGAGAAAAAATACACCATCCAGCGCTCGAAAGGTCTGGGTGAGAACGACCCCGAGATGATGTGGCTGACCACCATGAACCCCGAGAGCCGCCGCCTGATCAAAGTGATGCCCACCGATGTGGTGCAGACCGCGCAGGTGTTTGATATCCTGCTGGGCGACAATCTGGCAGGCCGCAAGGAGCATATCGCGCAGCACGGCGCAGAATATCTGGACGATCTGGATGTGAGCTGATGATTTTAAATTGCCTCCGCTTGCGCTCTGGCAATGACAGAGGTAACGTTATTTTAATTTGGTGATTTGTCGCAGCCTGCGGGCTGCTCCAAATCACGTTTTCACGAAGAAGGCCCCAACGGGTCACGGCATTTTAAGGGAAAAATGCAGAAAACCGGAACGGCTCCATCTGTGAAAGAGCAGCTCAGGATGGCCCGCAGGCCATCCTGAACTGCAAAAATAAAAAATATTTTCCGCTGAATATGGGCAGAGCGAGAGCGGCGCCCATTTAAAATCGTCAAGAGGTTAGAAGATGCCTAGAAAATCGACCAAGAAAACACTCAAGCCGGTGCGCCCGCAGCTGGGCGACGGCGTTGAAATTTTAAATGCCGGCAGTGTGCTGGAGGACCCCATCACCCGCACGCTGGAAACCAACTATATGCCCTACGCCATGAGCGTCATCGTCAGCCGCGCGCTGCCAGAGATCGACGGCTTCAAGCCGGCGCACCGCAAGCTGCTGTACACCATGTACGAGATGGGCCTGCTCAAGGGCGCACGCACCAAGTCTGCCAACATCGTGGGCAGCACCATGCACCTGAACCCCCACGGCGATGCCGCCATCTACGACACCATGGTGCGCATGGGCCGCGGCAACGAGAGCCTGCTGGTGCCCTTTGTGGACAGCAAGGGCAACTTTGGCAAGGCCTACAGCCGGGATATGTCCTGCGCTGCTGCCCGTTACACGGAGGCAAAGCTCGAGGGTGTGTGCGAGGAGCTGTTCCGGGATATCGACAAGGAGACCGTGGACTTTGTGCCCAACTACGACAGCACCACCACCGAGCCTACCCTGCTGCCGGTCACCTTCCCCACCATTCTGGCCAACAACACGCTGGGCATCGCGGTGGGCATGGCCTGCAACATCTGCTCGTTCAATCTGGCAGAGCTGTGCGCCACCACCGTGGCCCTGATGAAGGACGAGCACCACGACATCTCCACCACCATGCCCGCCCCGGACTTCGTGGGCGGCGGTCAGATTTTGTACGATGAAGCGCAGATGCGTGAAATTTACGAGAACGGCCGCGGCAGCGTGAAGGTACGCGCCCGCTACAATGTGGTGCCGGGCGAGAACATGATCGAGGTCACCCAGATCCCGCCAACCACCACGGTGGAGGCCATCATGGACAAGATCGCGGAGCTGGTCAAGGCCGGCAAGGTCAAGGAAATCAGCGACATGCGTGACGAGACCGACCTGAACGGCCTGAAGCTGACACTGGACCTCAAGCGCGGCGTGGATGCCGACAAGCTGATGGCAAAGCTGTTTAAGGCTACTCCTCTGGAAGACAGCTTCAGCGCTAACTTCAATATTCTGGTGTCCGGCCAGCCCCGCGTGATGGGCGTGCGCGAAATTCTCAAGGAGTGGACGGCCTTCCGCGTGGAGTGCGTGCGCCGCCGCACCTACTACGACCTGCACGGCAAGGAAAAGCGCCTGCACCTGCTCAAGGGTCTTGCTGCCATCCTGCTGGACATTGACAAGGCAATCAAAATTATCCGCACCACCGAGGAAGAGACTGAAGTGGTGCCCAACCTGATGATCGGTTTTGGCATCGATGAAGTGCAGGCCGACTATGTGGCCGAGATCAAGCTGCGTCATTTGAACCGGGAATATATCCTCAAGCGCACCAGCGAGATCGAACAGCTGGAGAAGGACATTGCCGACCTGAATGATATCCTTGCAAAGCCCGCCCGCATCCGCCGCATCATCATCAATGAGCTGAACGATGTTGCCAAGAAGTACGGCCAGCCCCGCCGCAGCGAGATCCTGTACGATCTGCCTGAGGATGAGAACGGCTCCGAGGAGGAAGAAGCGCCGGATTACCCCGTGACGGTGTTCTTTACCCGCGAGGGCTACTTCAAAAAGATCCCGCCGCAGGGTCTGCGCACCGCCGGTGCCCACAAGCTGAAAGAAGGCGACGAGATCGTGCAGCAGATCGAGACCCGCAACAACGTGGAGGCGCTGTTCTTTACCGACAAGCAGCAGGTGTACAAGGTGCGTCTGGCTGAGCTGGAGGACGGCAAGGTGGCTCAGATGGGCATTTTCATCCCGGGCCGTCTGGGCATGGACGAGGGCGAGAACGTGCTCTCCATGGTGATCACCAGCGACTACAGCGGCTTTATGCTGTTCTTCTTTGCCAGCGGCAAGTGCGCGAAAATCCCCCTCAGCTCCTACGCCACCAAGCAGAACCGCCGTAAGCTGCTCAAGGCCTACTGCGACAAGGAACCGCTGGCAAAGCTCTTCTTCCTGCCGGAGGAAACGGAGCTTGCTATCCGCACCAGCGCCAGCCGGATGCTGCTGGTTGGCACGGCGCAGATCGCGGCCAAGGCCACCCGCGACAGTCAGGGCGTGGCAGTGGTTACTTTGAAAAAGAACCAGACCATCGCTTCGGTGGTGCCGGCGGACACGCTGGAGCTGGCGAACCCCCACCGCTACCGGGTGCGCAGCCTGCCCGCCACCGGTGCGCTGATCCGCGCCGAGGACGAGGGCGAGCAGATGAGTCTGCTATAAAACGCTTTTTATTGAGAAATGGCTCCGCTTCGCTCTGCCATTCTTAGCGGAAGTTGATTTTAAGGATTGCAAATTGGAAAAATCTGCGGATTTTTCCAATTTGCCTTTTCACAAGAAAGGCCGCAACGGCAAACGGCACTTGCTGCTGTCGGCTTGCAGCCGTCGCGCAGCGGAAAAATGCATTTTCCGGCAGCGACCCCACCCGTGAAAATGTGTTTGGAGCGGCCCGCAGGCCGCGACAAACACGAAAATAAAAATGGAATTTCCGCTATTATTGTCAGAGCAAAGCGGAGACAATTTTAAATCGTTTCGATATAAAAGAGGAAACTGCAATGCAAAACATCGACCTGATCTGTGTGGGCAAGCTGAATGCAAAATATTTCGCCGAGGGCGTGGCCGAGTACCAGAAGCGCCTTGCCGCCTTCGCGTCCTTCCGCATCATCGAGCTGCCGGAGGAAAAGATCGAGGAGAAGAACGCCTCGGATGCCGTGGTAAAAAAGGCACTGGACAAGGAGGGCAAGGCCATCCTGTCCAATGTACGCAAGGGTGCTGCCATCGTGGCCATGTGCATCGAGGGCAGGCAGATCTCCTCCGACGAGCTGGCGCAGTTCCTTGCGGACCGCGCAAACAGCGGGGCAGGGGATGTGGCTTTCGTCATCGGCTCGTCCCACGGCCTGTCCGATGAGGTGAAAAAGGCCGCCGCACTCAAGTTCAGCATGGGACGCATCACCATGCCCCACCAGCTGGCCCGCCTTGTGCTCACGGAACAGATCTACCGTGCTTGCACCATCAATGCAGGAATGAAATACCATAAATAAGTGCAAAAACCGGTCTGTTCCCCAAAGCAGGCCGGTTTTCGGCTTTACAAGCGGCGCAAAACATGGTACAGTAAAGATACTGTGCTTTCCCTTTGAAAAGCACGCCCGGCAGTGGGGAAAGCTGCCGGAACGATACAACAACGACACGGCAAACCAGCCGCGGACGGAAAGGATGTACTACAATGGAACAGAGCGAAAAGACCCTTGATATGATCGTCAATCTCTGCAAGAACCGTGGTTATGTGTTCCCCGGTTCCGAGATCTACGGCGGTCTGGCCAACAGCTGGGACTACGGTCCGCTGGGCGTCGAGTTCAAGAACAATGTCAAAAAGGCATGGCTGAAGAAATTCGTGCAGGAAAGCCCCTATAATGTGGGTCTGGATGCGGCCATCATCATGAACCCCCAGACCTGGGTGACCACCGGCCACGTCTCCAGCTTCTCGGACCCCCTGCTGGACTGCCGCGCCTGCAAGGCACGCCACCGCGCCGACAAGCTGATCGGTGAGGAGCACCCCGAGGTGAATGTGGATGCCATGAGCTTTGACGAGATGGATGCTTTCATCGCAGAGCATGAGGACATCGTGTGCCCGGTGTGCGGCAAGCATGACTTCACCCCCATCCGCAAGTTCAACCTGATGTTCAAGACTGCCATCGGCGTTACTGAGGACAGCTCTTCCACCTGCTATCTGCGTCCTGAGACCGCACAGGGCATCTTTGTCAACTTTGCCAACATCCAGCGCACCACCCGCCGCAAGCTGCCCTTCGGCGTGTGCCAGGTGGGCAAGGCTTTCCGCAACGAGATCACCCCGGGCAACTTCACCTTCCGCACCCGTGAGTTCGAGCAGATGGAGTGCGAGTTCTTCTGCAAGCCCGGCACCGATCTGAAATGGTTCGCTTACTGGAAGGACTATTGCGAGAACTGGCTGCTGAGCCTTGGCATCAAGAAGGAGCACCTGCGCCTGCGTGACCACGAGCCTGCAGAGCTGGCCTTCTACAGCCGCGCTACCACCGATATCGAGTACGCCTTCCCGTTCACCGACTGGGGTGAGCTGTGGGGCATCGCGGATCGTACCAACTACGACCTGACCCGCCATCAGGAAGCTTCCGGCAAGAGCCTGGAGTACTTCGACAGCGAGACCAACGAGCACTACATCCCCTACGTCATTGAGCCGTCTCTGGGCTGTGACCGTGTGGCTCTGGCTTTCCTGTGCGAAGCATACGACGAGGAGCACCTGACCGACAGCAAGGGCAAGGAGGATATCCGCACCGTGCTGCATCTGCATCCGGCTCTGGCTCCCTACAAGTGCGCTGTGCTGCCCTTGAGCAAGAAGCTGGGCGAGAAGGCCATGGAGATCCGCAACGAGCTGAGCAAGTACTTCATGGTGGATTACGACGATACCGGTTCCATCGGCAAGCGTTACCGCCGCGAGGACGAGATCGGCACCCCGTACTGCATCACCGTGGACTTTGACACCGTGGGCGACGAGGCCAAGGGCATTGCCGCCGACAACTGCGTCACCGTCCGTGACCGCGATACCATGGAGCAGGTTCGTATGCCCATCTCCGAGCTGAAAGCTTATATCGAGAGCAAGATTGAGTTCTGAGAAAATTTCGCTTTCAGGCGATAAAAACAGCCCCGCCGTTGCAATTTCGGCGGGGCTGTGCTATAATACAAATAAAGAAAGTGCTGTCTGGCAAACGGTCAGTACCTTTCCGGCGCGATAATCAAAAGATGACCGCTCAGGTTTGGACGCTGAGGGCGGTCATTTTTTGTTGTTGAAGATCTTCCACGCGATATCGAAAATGCCAAAGCTCACGGTTGCAAGCAATGTGAGCAGAGCCAGAGTTTCTAAAAGCGTCATGAAGCATCACCCCCTTCGCTGCAAAGCGTCGGGGTACGACAAAAATGTTCGCCTTCCCGACGCAGGGCCGAAAAGGCATAGACCGCCTGCCGTATGTAGACAGCACTCTCAAAAGACAGTATAACAGACGTTTCCTGCTTTTTCAACAGCGGGAGGTGTCTGTTTTCTTTTTACTGGACAGAACGGCTTGTACCGGGTATACTGAAAAACAGAAAAACATGATTTTTACACCGCAGGAGGTTCTACCGTGGAAAACTTTGACGAACTGCTGAAAAAATATGCCGATTTCATCGTCCGGGTGGGGGTGAACCCGCAGCCGGGCCAGACCCTCATCATCAACTGCCCGCTGGAGGGCGCGCCGCTGGCGCGGCTGTGCGTGCGCAGTGCCTACGAAGCCGGTGCCCGGGATGTGCAGGTGAACTGGAGCGATGACGCTGTGGCCCGTGCCCGCATGGAGCTGGGCAGCGAGGAGGCCCTGACCGACCTCAAGCCATGGCAGCTGCGCCGCTATCTTGACTATGCTGAAAGCGAGGGCGGCGTGTGTGTACTGCATCTCATTGCGGACGACCCGGAGCTGTATGTGGGCATTGACGGCAATAAGATCAGCCGGGTGAATGCCGCCCGCCGCGCCTTTATGGAGGAGTGGCAGGAGTACACCATGAACGACCGGGTGCAGTGGTCCATTGCGGCCCTGCCCAGTGTGCCGTGGGCAAAGAAGGTCTTCCCGGAGCTGGACGCGGATGCCGCAATGGAGGCTTTGTGGAAGCTGATCTTTGACGTGTGCCGGGTCACTGGTGGCGACCCGGTGAACGAGTGGCAGGCCCATATGGAGCGGCTCAGCACTCTGCGGGATAAAATGAACGCGCTGGACTTGGAAAGCGTGCATTTTGAGAGCAGCAATGGCACGGACCTGACCGTGGGTCTTGCGGATCAGGCTGTGTGGGAAAGCGCCGCCAGCAAGAGCGAAAAGGGCGTGGTGTTCCTGCCCAACATCCCCACGGAGGAAGTGTTCACTGCGCCCCACAAGGACAGGGTAGAGGGCGTTGTCTACGGCACAAAGCCCTATGTGTTCAACGGCCAGCTCATCAAGGACTTCCGTGTCACCTTTGAGAAGGGCCGGGTTGTGGACTACCACGCCGAGCAGGGACAGGTGCTGCTGGGCCGTCTGCTGGACGGCGACGAAGGCTCCCGCAGCATTGGCGAAGTGGCACTGGTGCCGGCAAGCAGCCCCATCAACCGCAGCGGCAAGCTGTTCTACAGCACGTTGTTTGACGAAAATGCCGCCTGCCACATCGCTTTTGGTGCCAGCTACCCCGGCACCACGAAGGGCGGCACGGCGCTGACGAAGGAAGAGCTGCTGGCCCGCGGCATGAACCAGTCCCGCCTGCATGAGGATGTGATGATCGGCGCAGAGGACAGCCATATCACCGGCAAATGCCGCGATGGCCGCACCGTGGAGCTGTTCCGGGACGGCGTGTGGGTGCTGTAAAAGACCCTGCGGCGAAAAAAATCTGCGAAAATGCTTGCATAATCGCGGGATGTATGGTATATTCTAGTAGTACGATATAGTTTAACCTGAAACGTGGGCCGCAAGGTCCGCGTTTCTTGTTTGTTTGGAGGTTTTTTATGGCGAAGCAGTCTGGCGGCAACACCGCCCAGAGAGTCGAAGCGCTTGTCCGCCCCACCGTGGAGGGCATGGGCCTGCGCCTGTGGGATGTGGTTTTTGAAAAGGAAGGTCCAGACTGGTATCTTCGCGTGCTCATCGACAAGGACGGCACCATGGATACCGACACCTGCGCGGATGTTTCCCATGCGCTGGACCCCATCCTTGACGAGGCAGACCCCATCGACCAGAGCTATTATCTGGAAGTGGGCAGCCCCGGCCTTGGCCGTAAGCTGACCCGCCCGGAGCACTATGAAGCCCTCAAGGGCCAGAAGATCCGGGTAAAGCTCATCCGCCCGAATGCAGACGGCGTGCGTGAGTTTTCCGGTATCCTGACAGGCCGCGAGGGCAGCACCGTTACGGTGAACACCGATGCGGGCGCTGTCACCTTTGAGGTGAACGCCGCATCCAGCGTGAACCTGTGCGACGATGAAGACCTGTTTGACTAACATAGATAGAGAGTAAATTACAGGAGGAACCCGAAAAATGGCAGCAGCGAACAATGAATTTTTTGAAGCTCTCTCCATGCTGGAGCACGAGCGCGGCATCACCGCAGAATACCTGATCGAAAAGATCAAGGCTGCGATCATCATTGCCGTCAAGAAGAACTATGAGGTGGAAGAGGACCACGTGAAGGTGGATATCGACCCCGCCGCAGGCCGCTTTGATGTGGCCCTGATCCAGGACGTTGTGGCCGACGAGGACTGGTACGACGAGCACTCTGAGATCGGCATTACCGAGGCACAGAAGATCCGCAAGAGCTACGAAGTGGGCGACCGCATCGTGACCCCCCTCAAGACCAAGGACTTCGGCCGCATTGCAGCCCAGACCGCAAAGCATGTGATCCGTCAGGGCATCCGCGAGGCTGAGCGCAGCCAGCAGCTGAGCGAGATCCAGTCCCGTGCACACGACATCGTGCAGGCCACCGTTACCCGCGTGGACCCGGAGAAGGGCATCGTTGCTCTGGATCTGGGCAAGGGCGGCGAGGCTATCCTGCCCCACAACGAGCAGGTGCCCGGCGAGGTGTACACCGAGGGCCAGACCCTGCAGGTCTACGTTGTGGACGTGGTCAGCACTGAGCGCGGCCCCCGCGTTATGATCAGCCGCACCCACCCCGGCCTTGTCAAGCGCCTGTTTGAGCTGGAAGTGCCCGAAATTTTTGACGGCACTGTGGAGGTCAAGGCCATCAGCCGCGAGGCTGGTGCCCGCACCAAGATGGCTGTTTGGAGCAAGGACCCCAACGTGAACCCTGTTTCCGCCTGCATCGGCGAGCACGGTGCCCGTGTAGCTGCTGTTGTGGAAAAGCTGGGCGGCGAAAAGATCGACATTGTGAAGTGGAGCGAGGATATCTCCGAGTTCATCTCCGCAGCACTCAGCCCGGCCAAGGTGGTCAAGGTGGAACTGCTGCCCGGCGAGACCCGTTCCTGCCGTGTGACCGTGCCCGACCAGCAGCTGAGCCTTGCCATTGGCAACAAGGGCCAGAACGCACGCCTGTGCGCACGCCTGACCGGCTACAACATTGATATCCGCCCCGAGAGCGGCTATTATGGCGAGGAAGAGCCGAAGAAGGAAGCCGAGACCGACACCGAGTAATTCCGGTGCAGATGGCCAAAGGAGGGAAACCGGATGGCACAGAAAAAGATCCCTTCCCGCCAGTGCATCGGCTGCATGACCAGCCGCCCCAAAAAGGAGCTGGTGCGTGTGGTGCGTGCACCCAGCGGAGAGATCAGCATTGATCTGGTCGGCAAAAAGCCGGGCCGCGGCGCGTATCTCTGCCCGAACCCCGACTGCCTGACCAAGGCAAAAAAGAAAAAGGCGCTGGAGCGCTGCTTTGAGCAGCCGGTTCCCGCCGAAGTTTACGAGGCTCTGGCCGCACAGCTGGCCGAAGCCGCAAAGGAGGCAGCAGCAAATGGCAAAGAAGAATAACACCCCCGCAAAGCCCAAGCTGCCGCCGGAGGAAGCGCTGTTTCAGGCGCTGAGCCTGTGCCGCAAGGCGGGCGCACTGACCATGGGCTTTGATGCCGTGGAAGATGCCTGCGTCAAGAGCAAGGCATGGCTGGTGATGGTGGCAAGCGATGCCAGCGCCAAGACCGTGCAGCGCCTCGACTATTCTGTGGGCGATCTGGTGGATGTGATCACCATGCCGCTTACGCAGGATAAACTGGCCGATATCAGCCGCAAGCCTGTGGCTGTTTACGCGGTGACTGACCGCAACCTCGCAAAGCTCTGCTTTGACCGCCTGTCGGACTGCGGAGCAATCAAAAATGAGGAGGATATGACCGAATGATCGTAAAATATAAAGTGAGTGATTTTGCAAAGGACCTGAACCTTTCCGCCAAGAAGGTCCTGGATGAGCTGAACGCCATGGGCAGCACCGGCAAGAAGAACAGCTCCAATCTGGAAGAGAACGAGCTGAACTACCTGCTGGAAAAGTTCAGCAAGGATAACAGCGTGGCAAATCTGGACGAATTCCTGAACAGCGCCAAGGCCGCAAAGGAAGAGCCGAAGCCCACTGAGAAGAAGGCCGAGAAGAAGGCCGAGAAAAAGCCCGAAGCTCCCAAGGCAGAAAAGAAGCCGGAGCAGCCTGCCGCCAAAAAGGCAGAGCCTGCCCAGCAGGATAAGAACGGCAATAAGCATAACGAAAAGAAGAACGAGCAGCACAAGAAGCGCGAGGAAAAGACCGTTTCTCTCAGCGAACTGGCTCGTGAGACCGGTGCCAAGGCATCCGCTGCTCCGGCACAGGCTGTGTCCGTGCGCCGCGAGGACAATCAGGTCACCGTGGATACCCGCACTGTGGATATGAACGTGGACCGCTTCGATGCCCGTTACGATGATCTGGCTTCCACCAAGAACACCGAGAACCGCCGCAAGCCCACCCCGCAGGGCAACAAGCAAAAGTTCACCCAGCGCGGTCAGCGCCAGCGCCAGCAGTTCCAGAAGGGCAAGCGCGAGACCGAGTTCGAGCGTCTGCAGCGCATCCAGCTGGAAAAGGCCCGCAGCGCACAGCTGAAGGTGATGATCCCCGACGAGATCACCGTGGGCGAGCTGGCTGCCCGCCTGAAGCAGCAGGCCGGCAAGGTCATTGCCAAGTTTATGCAGATGGGTGAGATGCACGCCATCAACGATGTGATCGATTTCGATACCGCTTCTCTGCTGGCAGAGGAGTTCCACGCAAAGGTCGAGCACGAGGTGCATGTGACCATCGAGGAGCGCCTGTTCACGCAGGAAGAGGATTCGCAGGAGGATCTGGTGGAGCGTCCCCCGGTGGTCTGCGTTATGGGCCACGTTGACCACGGCAAGACCAGCATTCTGGATGCCATCCGCAAGACCAACGTTACCGCAGGCGAGGCCGGCGGTATCACGCAGGCCATCGGTGCATATCAGGTCAAGGTCAACGACAGCCTCATCACCTTCCTGGATACCCCGGGCCATGAGGCATTCACCTCCATGCGTGCCCGCGGTGCCAACATGACCGATATTGCAGTTCTGGTGGTTGCTGCCGACGACGGCATCATGCCCCAGACCATCGAGTCCATCAACCACGCCAAGGCTGCAAATGTCAAGATTATCGTGGCAATGAACAAGATGGATAAGCCCACCGCAAACCCCGAGCGCGTGATGGAAGGCCTGACCAAGTACGGCATCATCACCGAGGACTGGGGCGGCGATGTGGCCTGCATCCCGGTGTCTGCCCTGACCGGCATGGGCATCAACGACCTGCTGGAGCGCATTGCTCTGGAAGCTGAGGTCATGGAGCTGAAGGCAAACCCCAACCGCCGCGCCAAGGGTGCGGTCGTCGAGGCCCGTCTGGACAAGGGCCAGGGCCCCATTGCCACCATTCTGGTGCAGAACGGCACCCTGCACTCCGGCGATGTGATCATTGCCGGTACCGCTGTGGGCCGCGTGCGCACCATGCGCAGCGACAAGGGCCAGCTGCTGAGCGATGCCGGCCCCTCTACCCCTGTGGAGATCACCGGCCTGACCGCAGTGCCGGAAGCAGGCGACCTGTTCGAGGCTGTTGAGGACGAGCGTCTGGCCCGTGAGCTGGCTGAACAGCGCGTTGCTGCCGCCAAGGAAAAGCAGTTCTCCTCCTTCCAGAAGGTCACGCTGGATAACCTGTTCAGCCAGATGGCTCAGAACGACATGAAGGAACTGGCCATCGTGGTCAAGGCCGACGTGCAGGGCTCTGCCGAGGCTGTGAAGCAGAGTCTGGAGAAGATCTCCAACGACGAAGTGCGGGTGCGGGTCATCCATGCCGGTGTCGGTGCCATCAGCAAGTCCGACGTGGATCTGGCCGATGCCTCCAACGCCATCATCATCGGCTTCAACGTCCGCCCGGACAATGTGGCCAAGGAAGAAGCTGCTGCCACCAAGGTGGAAATGCGTATGTACCGCGTCATCTATGATGCCATCAACGATGTCACCGACGCTATGAAGGGCATGCTGGCTCCCAAGTTCCGCGAGGTGTCTCTGGGCGAGCTGCAGGTCCGTCAGGTGTACAAGATCTCCAATGTGGGCACCGTTGCAGGCTGCCGCGTGACCAGCGGCAAGATCACCCGCGACAGCCAGGTGCGCGTGGTGCGTGACGGCATCGTCATTGCCGAGGACGAGATCGCATCCCTGAAGCGCTTCAAGGATGATGCCAAGGAAGTGGCCGAGGGCTACGAGTGCGGCGTTACTCTGGCAAAGTTTGCCGACGTTAAGGAAGGCGACGTGTACGAAGCCTTCAAGATGGAAGAGTACCGCGATTAAGATCTGAAATATCCCTCTCCGTCATTGCTGGCGCAATGCCACCTCCCCCGAGGTGGGAGGTTTGCAGAGAAACGGAACGTTTGCCGTATCCACGCAAAAAGCTCGTCCCTCGGGAGAGCTGCCGAGCGAAGCGAGGCTGAGAGGGTTTTCTTTTATAGGGAGAAATACTATGTCTCAGAAGAATATGGGCCGTCTGGCGCAGGATATGAAGCGCGAGATCATTGCCATCATCGGCAGGCTGAAGGACCCGCGTCTGGAGGGCGGTCTGCTCACCGTCACCCGTCTGGATGTGACCCCTGATCTGGATGTGGCCAAGGTGTATGTGAGCGTGATGGGCCGCGAGGACGGCCCAAAGCCCGCCATCGAGGCACTGAACCGCGCGGCAGGCCATGTGCGCACTGAAGTGAGCAAGAAAATGCACATCCGCAAGGCTCCCCGCTTCATCTTCGTAGAGGATGACGGTGCCGCCTATGCAGCCCACATCAACGAGCTGCTCCGCACGCTGAACGTGAACGGCGACGCTGACACCGAAGCCAGCGCACCGGAGGAGACCGAAGAATAATTCCGCCTGCGGAAAGGATGGATCATGGAATGACAGAACAGTTGAATGTGCAGCAGATGGCCCAGCGCCTGATGACGGCGGACAACATTTTGATTCTGTGTCACAAAAACCCGGATGGCGATACCATTGGCTGCGGCAGCGCGCTGTATTGTGCACTGAAAGCACTGGATAAAAATGTGGCAGTGCTTTGCTCCGATGCCATTCCCAACCGGTATGCGTTTACCAACGCACATATGTTCAAAGGCGAGTTTGAGCCGCAGACGGTGGTAGCGGTGGATGTCGCCAGCGTGCAGCTGTTTGGAGAAAACAACGGTATGACGCAGTTCTCGCGCCATGTGGACCTGTGCATCGACCACCACGCAGGCAACAGCGGCTATGCCGACTTCACCCTGCTCAATGGCAGCGCCGCAGCGGCGGCAGAGCTGCTGTACGAGGTGATCAACGCCATGGGCGTTGCCATTACGCCGCACATTGCAGACTGCCTTTACACCGGCCTTGCAACCGACACCGGCTGCTTCCGGTTCTCTTCCACCACGGCAAACACCCACATCGTGGCGGCAAAGCTCATTGAGGCGGGCTGTCATGTGGAAGAGCTGAACACCCTGCTGTTCGATACCAAGCCCCGTGAGCGCATGGAGGCCGAGCGCATTGCCCGCAACCATCTGGAATACTATCTGGATGGCCGGTGCGCGCTCATCTACCTCACCCGGGACGAGATCGAGCAGAGCGGGGTGGACCCGGCCGATCTGGAAGAACTGACCAGCCTGCCTGTGAGCATTGAGGGCGTAAAGGTGGGCCTGACTCTGCGGCAGCAGCCCGGCGGCAGCTACCGCATCAGCGTGCGCACCGCAAAGGGCGTGGACGCCTGCGCCATCGCCCGGCGTCTGGGCGGAGGCGGTCACAGCCGCGCTGCAGGCTGTGAGCTGCTGGGCAATCTGGAAAACGCAAAAAATGCAATTCTGGCAGAGGTGGAAGCCGAGCTGGACGCACCGCAGGAGGAAGCATAAATGCAGGGCATCCTGATCGTTGACAAGCCCATGGACTGGACCAGCTTTGATGTGGTGGCAAAGCTGCGCGGCGTGCTGGGCACCCGCAAGCTGGGCCACAGCGGCACGCTGGACCCCATGGCCACCGGCGTGCTGCCGGTGTTCTGCGGCGGTGCCAGCAAGGCAGTGGACCTGCAGCTGAACCACAATAAAAGCTACCGTGCGGTTTTAAAACTGGGCGCGCGCACCGACACCGGCGATGTGACCGGTACTGTGCTGGAAACGGCTCCGGTCACGGCGGGCGAAGGGGAACTACTGGCCGTGCTGCCACAATTCATCGGCCCGCAGATGCAGGTGCCGCCCATGTACTCGGCCATCAAGCTGAACGGTCAGCCGCTGTATAAGCTGGCCCGTGAGGGCGTGACCGTGGAGCGCAAGGCACGCCCCATTGAAATTTACAGCATCACCTACGGCGGCAGCCCTGCCGAAAATGAGTATGTGCTGGATGTAACGTGCTCCAAGGGCACCTATATCCGCACATTGCTGGAAGACATTGCCGCCGCCATGGGCCAGAAGGGCACCATGGGCGCACTGCGCCGCACCTCGGCGGGCGTGTACACCGAAGCCGATGCCCACACGTTGGAGGAAATTCTTGCCGCAAAAGAGCAGGGCATGGACGCACTGGAAGCGCTGATGCTGCCGGTGGAAAGCGTGTTTGAAAGCCTGCCGCTGCTGGTGGTGGAGCCTTGGGTGGAACAGCATTTGTACAACGGCTGCCCCACCAGCCGGTATCCGGCAGCAGATGGCCGCTACCGGGTGCGCAATGCCGCCGGACAGTTTTTGGGCCTTGCCAATATCGTACAGGGTGTGCTGCGGGTGGAAAAACTGTTCGTAGAACGTAATTGAAAAAGGAAACAAAACCCATGCAGATCATTTCACAATTTGCACCGCTGCCGCTGGCGCAGCCGGAAAAAGGCACCGCAGTGGCAATGGGCTTTTTTGACGGCATCCACATCGGCCACCGTGCGGTGATCGAAAGCGCCGTGCAGTGGGCCAAAGAACACGATGCCGCCCCGGCGGTGTTTACCTTCAAGCTGCCGATGGTGAATAAGATGAAGGGCAAGCGCCTGCTTTCCACAGCGGATAAGCATGCTTTGATCGCAAGCCTTGGCGTGGAGTATTACCTCACGCCGGACTTTGAGGAGATCAAGGGCCTGACCCCGGAGCAGTTCGTGCTGGGCATCGTGCGGGACTGCAATGCCCGTGCGCTGGTCTGCGGCGAAAACTTTACCTTTGGTGCCAAAGCGGCCGGCAACCCGGAGCTGCTGCGCACCCTTTGCGCTCCGTTGGGCGTGGAGGTGATCGTGGTGCCCATGGCGCAGTTTGAGGAAAAGCCGGTGTCTTCCACCCGCATCCGCACCGCGCTGGAAGGCGGCGACATCCCGGCAGCAAACGCCATGCTGGGGATGCCCTACGCCATCCGGTTCGAGGTGCAGCACGGTGCAGGTCTGGGCCACACGCTGGGGGTGCCCACCATCAACCAGCTGTATCCCGAGGGCTTTCAGCTGCCCCGCAGCGGCATTTATATCACCCGCACCCACATTGGTGGGGTGTGGTATCCTTCGGCCACCGGCCTTGGCAGCCGCCCTACCGTCAACGATGATGCCACCAAGGTGACCTGCGAGACCTTTATCCCGGGCTTTTCCGGCGACCTCTACGGCACCGACCCGGTGGTGGAGTTCCACGCCTACCTCAGCCCCAGCAAAAAGTTTGATACGCTGGACGAGCTGCGGGCCTGCATCAACAACGCTGCAAAGCGTGCACAGGAATATTTTGCATAAGAAAAAGACCTGTCCTTCCGGAGATCCCGGAAAGGCAGGTCTTTTTACTGCTTATTCGTAGTCGATGGGTAAAGTGGGCAGACCGTTCAGTTCAAGGCCCGCTGTGTGGCCTGCAATGTACTGGTAATACCCCTGCGCCGCGATCATAGCGCCGTTGTCACCGCAGAATTTCAGCTCCGGCAAATAAACTTTTGCACCCAGCTTCTGGGCACCGTCGTTCACCAGCTGGCGCAGCCGTCCGTTGGCGGCAACGCCGCCTGCCAGACACACCTGCTTTGCGCCGGTGTCCGCTGCGGCCAGCAGCAGCTTTTCGGCCAGAATGCCCGCAATGCGATCCTGAAAGCTGGCGGCAAGGTCGGGCACATTCACTTCTTCGCCCTTCATCTGGGCCTTGTTCACCTCATTGAGCACGGCGGTTTTCAGGCCGGAAAAGCTCACGTTGTACTTGCCGTCCACATGGGGCACCGGCAAGCGGTAGGCCTTGGGGTTGCCGGTCTTGGCGGCATTGGCCACGCTGGGGCCGCCGGGATAGGGCAGACCCAGCGTGCGGGCCACTTTGTCAAAGGCTTCACCGGCGGCATCGTCCACCGTGTGGCCGAGGATGTGGTAGTGGGTGTAGTCCTGCACCTCTACAATGTGGCTGTGCCCGCCGGATGCCACAAGGCAGAGGAAGGGCGGCTTCAGCTCTGGGTGGGTGAGGTACAGTGCGGCAATGTGTCCGCGCAGGTGGTGCACCGGCACCAAAGGCTTATTGGCCGAGTAGGCCAGACCCTTGGCAAAATTCACGCCCACCAGCACTGCACCGATCAGGCCCGGCGCAAAGGTGACGGCCACGGCATCCACATCGTCGATGGTCTTGCCTGCATCCAGCAGGGCTTTTTTGACCGTAGCGCTGATAAATTCGCAGTGGCGGCGGCTGGCGATCTCCGGCACAACGCCGCCGTAAAGAGCCTGTTCTTTTACGCTGGTGGAAATGACGTTGCTCAGCAGATGCCGGCCATCCTCCACCAGAGCTGCGGCGGTCTCGTCGCAGGTGGATTCAATTCCCAAAATAATCATGTTTTAGTGGGCCTCCAGCCAGTTTTTGCCTGCGTGCACATCGGTGCTCAGGGGCACGGCATACTGCACGCAGCCTTCCATTTCCTCCCGCAGGATCTGCGCAGCCTTTTCGGCTTCAGCCTGCGGTGCTTCCACGATCAGTTCATCGTGGACGGTCAGGATCAGGCGGCTTTCCATCTTTTCGTTCCGCAGCCGCTTCCATACCCGCACCATGGCCAGCTTGATCACGTCGGCCGCAGTGCCCTGAATGGGGGTGTTGCGGGCCATGCGTTCGCCGCTGGAACGCACATTGAAGTTGCTGCTTGCCAGCTCCGGCAAAGCACGGCGGCGGCCGAACAGGGTGGAAACATAGCCCACGGCCTTGGCGTCCGCGATGGTCTTATCCATGTAGCCGCTCACCTTGGGGAACGCGGCCAGATAGTTCTTGAGGAAGGCATCTGCCTCCTTCACGGTCACGCCGATGTCCTTGGCAAGGCTGTAAGCGCCCTTGCCGTACATGATGCCAAAGTTGATGGCCTTGGCAGAAGAGCGCAGCCGGGAGGTGACTTCTTCCTGCGGGATGCCGTAAATTTTTGCGGCGGTGCTGCGGTGGATGTCCTCGCCGTTCAAAAACGCCTGCTGCATGTGCTCATCGCCGGTAATGTGGGCAAGGATGCGCAGCTCGATCTGGCTGTAGTCGGCATCCACCAGCACACAGCCCGGCTTTGCAATAAAGTAGGCGCGCAGCTGGCTGCCCAGCTCGGTGCGGATGGGGATGTTCTGCAGGTTGGGGTTGTCAGAGGAGAGCCGTCCGGTGCGGGCCTCGGTCTGGTTGAAGGTGGAGTGGATGCGGCCGTCCTCGCCAATCACCTTCAAAAGGCCCTCCACGTAGGTGGAGTTCAGCTTCTGGTAGGCGCGGTACTGCAGAATGTCCTCCACCAGCGGGTAATCCCGCAGGCTTTCCAGTGTTTCGGCATCCGTGGACCAGCCGCGCTGGGTCTTTTTGCCGTGGGGCAGGCCCATGGTGTCAAACAGCATTTCGCCCAACTGCTTGGGGCTGTTGGGGTTGAAGCTGGCGCTGCCGGTCTCCATGTGGATGCGGGTGAGCACCTGCTCCAGCTCGGTGCGCAGCTTTACGCCGAACTGCTCGATGCCGTCTTTGTCCACCAGCACACCGGTGCGGGTCATATCGGCCAGCACCTGTGCCAGCGGGAACTCGATCTCGTTGTAAAGGGCGTCCTCACCGCAGGCGGTGATCTCGGCCTTCATCTTGCAGAACAGGTCTGCAAGGCGGCCTGCATCCGGGTAATCGGCACAGGTAAAGGCAGCAGCGGCGCGGTAGCTGGCGGTCAGCTCGCTGATCTGATACTTGGAAGCAGAAGCGTCCAGCAGGTAGGCGGCAAGCTTGCCATCCCACACGATGCTGCTGCCCCAGCCGCCTGCGGCCATGGCCTTGGCATAGAGGGGCGCTGCATTGAACACTTCCAGCGTTACGTCTGCGTTGTCCAGCAGGCGCACAAGGTCGGCATCCTCCAGCGGGTAAACGGTGTAGTCCTGCACGGCGTACCAGTTCTCCGGCTGCAGCACCACGTTGCGGGTGCCCTGCTTGCCCATCACGGCCGGGCGCGATGCCACCAGATAGGTGCCGGAAGGGGTCAGCGGCAGAGCTTCCAGCTCTGCTTCAGCCAGCTCGATGCCGTCCTCTTCTTCTGGGGCGGCAGGTGCAATGCCGTCCAGCCCAAAGCGAGGGATCAGAGAGTGAATCTCCAATTCCTGCAAAAGGCGCACGGCCTCGGCTTTGTTGCCCTCGCCCACGGCATAGGTGCCCTCGGCCGTGTCGATGGGTGCATCGGTGCGGATGGTGCCAAGGGTGTGGCTCAGCTGGGCCATCTCGCGGCATTCCAGCAAATGTTCCCGCTGTTTGGGCTTGATGAGCTTATCGTCGATGTGCTCGTACACGCCTTCCAGCGTGCCAAAGTTCTGCACAAGGGTCAGGGCGGTCTTTTCACCAATGCCCTTCACGCCCGGAATATTATCCGAAGCATCGCCCATCAGGCTCTTCACCTCAATGAGCTGTCTGGGCTGGATGCCGTATTTTTCCTGAATGGCGTCCACGTCCATCGTCACCGTCTTGCTGCGTCCCATGACAGTGGCGGCAAGCAGCACAGTGGTGGTGTCACTGACCAGCTGCAGGCTGTCCCGGTCTCCCGTAGCAAGGAAGCAGTCGTCCTTTCGGGCGGCGCAGGCAGCGGCCAGCGTGCCAAGAATATCATCCGCTTCCCAGCCTTCGGCGGTGACGGTGCGGTAGCCGAGGTCTGCCAGAAGTTCCTTGAGCACCGGCATCTGCTGGGCCAGCTCTTCGGGCATGCCATGGCGGGTGGCCTTGTAGCCATCGTACATTTTGTGGCGGAAGGTGGGAGCCTTCAGGTCAAAGGCAACAGCCACCTCGTCGGGTTCGCACTCCTTAAGCAGGGAGAGCAGGATATTCAGAAAGCCATAGATGGCGTTGGTGTATCGTCCGTCCTTGGTGGTCAGCAGCTTGATGCCAAAAAAAGCACGGTTGGCAATGCTGTTGCCGTCAATGACCAGTAAACGCATAGTCGTGTTCCTCCATTGCATTATTACACATTCTGCATTATACCACAAAACCGTGCCCAGCGGGGGATTTTTGCGTAAAAAAGAGAGAAAGCCGCCAACATGGTTGACGGCCTTCCCTCTTACTCCTCGATCCGGATCGCGCTTACCGGGCAGGCGTTGGCTGCGTCCACAGCCTGCGGCACCTCCTCCGGTGGGATCGGCCCGGGCTGGGCCACGGCCAGCGTGCCTTCCATCTGGAACACGGCGGGGCAAAGCCCGGCGCACTGGGTGCAGCCAATGCACAGATCAGGGTCAACATATGCGTTCATAGAAAAACCTCCTTCTGATAATGCCTTGCGGGCAGTATGGCCCATCCGGCTGCGAATTATGCCTATGCAGAGGGCACAGGATGTGGTACAATAAAAATTCAGGAGGGTACAGACCATGAATATTCAGATCTTTGGCACAAGCAAGTGCTTTGATACCAAAAAGGCCCAGCGCTATTTCAAGGAGCGCGGCATCAAGTTCCAGATGATCGACCTCAAGGAAAAAGAGATGAGCCGCGGCGAGTTCGAGAACGTGGCCCGCGCTCTTGGCGGCTGGGAAAAGCTGGTGGACCCCAATGCGAAGGACAAGCAGACCCTTGCACTTCTGGACGCACTGGTGGACTGGCAGAAGGAGGACAAGCTGTTTGAGAACCAGCAGCTGTTTTTAACGCCCATTGTACGCAATGGCCGCAAGGCCACCGTGGGCTACCAGCCCGATGTGTGGAAGACATGGGAATAAGGAATGCGCTTTTCACAAAAAAACCACGGGCATAGTTTTGCACAATGGGCCGGTATGTGGTATACTGGACACTGTAGCATTTGAGAACCCTGGGAGATAAAACAACTATGAAACATTATATTACCCCTGAAGAACATGCCCGGATGCAGCGCCGCCGCGGGCGGCAGGCACTGGGCCTTCTGGTTGCCATTCTGGTGATCGTGGGCTTTGTTACCGTGCTGCGGGCCGGTGTGGGCGCGGTGGCGAACCTGTTCGATGATACCGCCCAAAAGCAGGAATATGAAGATAAGCTGGAAGGGCTTGTGCTGTTTGACCCCATGCCATTTGACGGCATTGAGAACATCGACGACCTGACTCTGCGCGAAGCTGCGGTGTGGGGCTGCATCTACAGCATTCAGGAAACGCAGGGCGGATTTGACAACTACAATACCGACCCCGACACCGAACAGCTGCTGCTGCCCTCGCTGGATGTGGATGCCTACCTTGCAAAGCTGCTTGGCCCCGGCTTCAAGCTGACCCACCGCAGCTTTGAGATGGAGGATATGACCATCGAGTTTGACGATGCCACCCAGTGCTATAAGATCCCGGTCACCGGCACGGTGGGCTACTACCGCGCTGTAGTCACCAAGCTGTTCAAGCGCAGCGGCAAGCTGCATGTGACCGTGGGCTATATCCCCACCACCAGCACGGACGACAGCATCATCAATGTTTCTTCGGATACGCCCACCAAGTACATGGATTATCTGTTCGAGCGCCAGAGCGGCAGCTGGTATCTCACCGGCCTGACCGAGAGCGAGACCAAGGCCGAGAGCACGGAAAGCACATCGGCCGCGAATGTGCCGGAACCCATGGCAGAAAGCGATGTGCAGGATGCCATTCTTGCAGCAGCCGGTTCAGATTCTGCTTCGGCTGAGGCAGACAGCACCGCTGCAGACGAGGGCGTGGATACACAGGCGGAGGAACAGCCCGCCGACAGCACCGAGGCACAGGCGGACGAAAGCACAGCCAGCCCGGCGGCATAATACAAAACAAAAATACCGGATACAAGGCAGATGCTTCGTATCCGGTATTTTTTATTTGAGGTCAAATTTTACGATCACCAGCCGGTACCACAGGTACGGCACCATGTTCCAGATCATCCACAGCTCCATCAGGATGTAGTTGGGCAGATCCTTCAGGCGGAAAGGCCGCTTGCCCAGCCTGCCGCTTTTCAGCAGGGCAAAGGCTTCGTGCATCCCCTTGTCCCATGCCTCGCCAAAGCCCTGTTTGTGGAACTTGTAGCACTTGAGCAGGTAGCCCACGGCCAGCGGGATGAAGTTTAAAATCAGCATCAGCAGCGGTTCGTTCTTGAGCGGCAGCAGGATGCTGTTGCGGCCGCTCTGCTGGCTTTTGAAGGCGTTGTACTTCACCGCGCCGGTGCTGGCACCGCAGATGTGGTAGCACTTGGCGGTGGGGCAGAGCAGGTTTTTATAGCCTGCATTGTTGGCGCGCCAGCTCAGGTCCACATCCTCAAAGTAGGCAAAGAAGTTCTCGTCAAAATTGCCGATCTCGTCCAGAATGCTCTTGCGGTAGAGCGCCGCACCGCCGCAGGCCGAGAAGATGCGCTTTTGCCGGGTGTAGCGGCTGGCGCGGCGGCCATCGCCGGTCTTGCAGGCAAAGCCCATCCAGGTGACATAATCGCCGGCGTCGTCGGCCAGCTCCCGGTCGAAGTGTCGGATCATCAGGCTCTGCACTGCAAAGATTTTCGGGTCGGTCTCAGCGGTGCGGATCAGCTCTTCCAGCCACTGGGGTTCGGCAAAGGCATCGTTGTTGAACAGCACCACATATTCACTGTCCGCCAGCGCAATGCCCTGATTCACTGCATGGGAAAATCCGGTATTGGTGCCGTTTTCGATGAGGGTGAAATTTTCGCGGCTGCAATAGCTGCGGGCCTGCTCAAGGCTTTCGTCGGTGGAACCGTTGTCCACCACAATGAGCCGGAAGTTCTGTTCGGTCTGGGCATAGACCGACTCGATAGAATCCTTCAGCCAGCCCTTGCCGTTGATATTCGGGATCACGATAGTCGCTTTATACATAAATACTCCTGTATTTCAGTGCAAGTTCACGGGAACAGTATAGCATATCTGCACACAAAAAGAAACCGCATCCCGGCAGGATGCGGCTTCGGCAGGGCAAAAATTATGCGGCAAGGGCTTTCTCGATGTTGGAAAGAATGGTGTCGTGATCCTCGGCGCACACCAGAACCACCTCACCGGTGGGAGCTACGGTGACGGTGGCCGCCTTGGCGACCAGATACTGATCCTCAAGGTAGTGCTCCATGGACTGCTGCTCACTCTGCACATAGGCTTCCAGTGCGGCTTTCACGGCATCGGTCTTGCCCTCGGCTGGCTTTACGATGGCAACGGCGTAGCTGCGCACCATCATGGAGGAAACAGAGGCAGCAAAGCTCTCGTAGCTGCCGTCCTCAAGGCCCAGCAGGGGGAACACGATGTCTTTCAGCTCGTCATTCAGCTGGTCGGCCTCATACTCGGCGCTGTAGCCGTCGATGGCGGTGAATTTGCCGTCCTCACCTTTGGTAAAGATCATATCGTATTCGTTGTCCTCGTCGGTGCGGGCATCGTGGATGATCTGGGAGTAGTCCTTCGGGGCGGAAGAGTCGGCCTTGCTGCCGGCAGAGCAGCCCACCAGAGCAAGCAGGCACAGACCGGCAAGCAGGGAAGCAATGATACGTTTCATAAGTGAAATCCTTTCGTGTGTGAAAATCTTCGTGTGAAAGCGGGCGCAGCGGTTTTGAAGCTATTGTGTGCTGTTTTGCGCCTGCTATCCATAATACGAAAGAACACCCCGGCAGAATTGCACCGCAAACGTAACCATTTTATGAACAGCGTTACAGCATAAGGGCATCCAGCTCGCCGTGGTTCACCGGCGTGGAAAGGATGATCTGGGTGCTGGTGGTGCCCAGCTTCTGGAACTGCAGGATCAGGTGTTCCAGCTGGGGCATGCTGCCGCAGCTCACCTTGACAAGGAAGGTGTATGCACCCGTGACGTGGTAGCACTGCAGCACTTCCTTGCTGCTTTGCAGCAGCTCCAGAAAGGCATCCTGCTTGGAAGGTGCTACCGAAAGGCTGATGAGGGCATCCACATACATCCGGTCAGCGGGACGGTTCAGGGTGACGGTGTAGCCGCTGATGATGCCATCCGTTTCCAGCTTGTGAATGCGGCTGGAAACGGCAGGACTGGTCAGCGATACCTGCTCGGCGATCTCCTTGACCGGCATCCGTGCGTTCTTTGCCAGCAGGGAGAGAATCTTACGATCCAGATCATCCATGGGGAATACTCCTTTTTGAAAATATGTTGGATTGTATAAAATTTTTTGAAAGTAAAGTTTTATTGTTGGTGCAAACATACAAAAGCCAAAAAATTTTGCTTTTGCTTTGCTTTGCGTTAATTATATAAAGTTTTACCGAAAAAGTAAAGACTTAATTTAAAGCAAAACCGGAAAATTTTGTTTGACAAGAAAATAAAAAGGGGTATAATACATCATGCAAGGCAGCGCAGAACAGAAAGCGCCTGCCGCTTTGAATTTGAGATTCACCACTTTATATACTTTCCCACCCCTCTATACACAAAAGCCCGCTGCCAGGCGGGTTTTTGTGTTTGTTGGGGATTTTTTCTTTTTGAAAAAAGCAGTGGCAGACAATGTATTCGACCCATAGAGCAGCTGCTTTCGGCTGCGACCCCGCCCGTGAAAATGCAAGCCCGGAAAGTCCGCAGACTTTCCGGGCTTGTTCTATCTCAAAATATTATTCCGCTGATGATAGCCGGAGCATAGCGAAGGCGATTTAGATCGTGTACGCCTATCAGACCAGATACCCTTCAAAGCAGTGCAGGTCTTCCGTTTTGACGATGCCCTCCAGATACAGCCCGTCCTCCCGGTATTCCTCCACCTGCACGCTGCCGCGCTCCCGCATGGGGGCGGCAAGGCCCAGTTTATCGTAGGGCAGCAGCACCTTTAAGGTGTGCACCCGGTCGCTGAGCACCTCGTCCAGCTTTGCCAGCAGGGTGTCCAGACCGTAGCCGGTCTTGGCACTGGTGAGCAGGATGTCCGGGTCAAAGCTCATGGCACCCGGCTTATCGCACTTGTTGTAGACGGTCAGGCGGGGGATGTCCGCACAGTCCAGCCCGTCCAGAACCTCGTCCGTGACGGCCAGCTGCTCTTCCCGTTGCTCATCGCCTGCGTCTGCCACACGGATGATCACGTCCGACCATGCCGCTTCTTCCAGCGTGGACTTGAAGGCTTCCACCAGATTGTGGGGCAGGCGGGACACAAAGCCCACCGTGTCCACCAGCAGCACCGCCATGCCGCTGGGCAGTATCAGCTTGCGGCTGGTGGGGTCCAGTGTGGCGAACAGCATGTCCGCTTCGGCTACGCTGGGGCCGCACAGAGCATTCATCAGGCTGGATTTGCCCACGTTGGTATAGCCTACAAGGCTGACCACCGGCATCCCGGTCTTGGCACGGGCCTTGCGGCTCTCGCCCCGGCGTTTTTCCATTTCGGCCAGCTTTTCAGCCAGCGCATCGATGCGGGCATGCACATGACGGCGGTCCAGTTCCAGCTTGGTCTCACCGGCACCGCGGCGTGCACCACCGCCGCCGCCGCCACCGCCGCCCTGACGGCTGAGCGCTTCGCCCATGCCCTGCAGACGGGGCAGGCGGTAGCGCAGAAGGGCCAGTTCGGTCTGCAGCTTGCCCTCGTTGGTGACGGCGCGGCTGCGGAAAATTTCAAGGATCAGCATGGTGCGGTCGATCACTTCCAGTCCGCCCAGCGCATTGGAGATGTTGCGGATCTGGCTGCCGGTCAGTTCACCGTCAAATACGGCGCATTCCGCGCCCAGCGTTTCGGCGGCAAGGGATGCTTCCTCCAGCTTGCCGCTGCCCAGCACGATGCCGGTCTCCGGGGTCTGGCGCTTCTGGGTCACCTGTGCCACGGCTTCCATGTGGTTTGCTTCGCACAGGGCGGAAAGCTCTGCAAGGCTGCGCTCGCAGTCCCACAGGCCCTGATCCAGCGCCAGCAGAATGACCTTCGTCGGGGGTGTTTCTACCAAAATATCGTAAAGTTCGCTCAAAGTAAGTCCTTTCTGTTATATCGTTCTCTTGTCAGCAGATAGCTTCTGCACTCCACCGGTGTGCCGTCAAATTTATGATCAATGGCATCGTGGTGGTAGAGAAAGCCTGCTTTTTCCATCACCCGGCCGCTGGCAGGGTTCTCTTTTGCGTGGCAGCAGGTGAGCCAGCCGCCGTCTGTATTCTCAAACCAGTAGTTTACTGCTGCTTTTAAAGCTTCGGTTGCAAAACCATGGTTCCACCAGTGCTTCCCGATGCAGTAGCCTGCTTCCCAGATGCCGTCTGTGCAGTCCTGCTGCGGCCAGAGCGCTTTCTGTGCCGGGTCACCGAGCAGAGCATTGAAGATGCTGATGCTGCCAAACACCTGCCCGGAAGCCTTTTCCACAATGGCCCACTGGTAGTAGTCCGGGTTCGGGTAAAGGGTGGCCCATGCCGCCAGCAGACCTACGGTCTCCAGCGCGTTTTTGTGCGGCTCCCACCGCAGAAAGCGGGTCACTTCCGGGTCGGATGCCCAGTTCGTATACATCTGCTCGGCATCCTCGGGCAGAAGCTGGCGCAGGAAAAGCCGGTCGGTCTCAAGCGCTTGCGTTCCGGCATGGCGCATGGCACACACCTCCCCACTTTATAAAGTATGCATAGGATAGCACAAATTTTGCGTTCCTGCAAGCGCCGCCGTGAAAAAACGCTTGACCGGACGGCATTTGTGCATTAAACTGAAAGCCAAGCGTTTTTGTAGGAAAAAGGAGAACTCCCTCATGAAGGATGTGCGTGAAATTTTAAAAAAGCGCCCGCTGCTGTTCGATGGCGGCATGGGTACATATTATAAGGCAAAGCCCGGGCAGGAATGTGAGCAGGCAAACCTGCTGGACCCGGACGGCATTTTGACCGTGCACCGCGCGTATCTGGAAGCGGGTGCCGATGCTATCAAGACCAACACCTTCGGCCTGCCGCGCATGGCAGCAGCGCAGAACCCCATGTGGGAGGCCATGGCGGACGAAGGCTGGAAACTGGCTGCACAGGCCGCTGCAAAGACCAGCGCTGCCGTGTTTGCCGATCTTGGCCCGGCCCCGGACACCGAGGCACTCCCGGCGGCACAGATCTATACGGCCCTTGCCGAGCGGTTTGCCGCATTGGGTGCAAAGAACTTTTTGTTTGAGACGCTGAGCAGCGATGCCGGTGTGGCCGAAGCGGCAAAAAAAATCAAGGAGACCGTGCCGGATGCCTTTGTGCTGGTGTCCTTTGCAGTACTGCCGGACGGCTACACCCGCGAGGGCCGTCACTGCGCAGAGCTTGTGCGCAGCATGACTGCCTGCGGTGCAGTGGATGCTGTGGGCCTGAACTGCGTTTCTGCTCCCGGTGCCATGCGTGCGCTGGTGCAGCAGCTTGGCGAGACAAAGCTGCCGCTTGCAGTGATGCCCAACGCGGGCTACCCGGTGGTCACACGCACCCGGGTGCAGTATCAGGGCAGGCCGGAATATTTTGCACGGGAGCTGGCCCGCCTTGCTGCCGAGGGTGTGCGTATTCTGGGCGGCTGCTGCGGCACTACGCCTGCCCACATTGCGGCCCTGCGTGCGGCACTGGATGCCTTGCCGGAAACACTGCCTGCAGCCCCGGCAGCAGCAGTCTCCACTGCCGCAAAGCCGGAGGTGGAAAAAGACGATGCCTTTCTGCGCAAGCTGAACACGGGCAAAAAGGTGATCGCCATTGAGCTGGACAGCCCCAAGGATGCCGACCTGACCGGCTATCTGGACGGTGCACGCCGCCTGCAGGCTGCTGGTGCAGACCTTTTGACCATTGCGGACTGTCCCATTGCCCGGGCACGGATGGATTCTTCGCTGGTGGCCTGCCGGGTGCACCGGGAGCTGGGGCTGAACGTGCTGCCCCACATGACCTGCCGCGACCGCAATCTGAACGCCACAAAGGCCCTGCTGCTGGGCCTGTACGCCGAGGGCGTGCGGGAGGTGCTGGCCATCACCGGCGACCCCATCCCCACCGCGGAGCGGGACGAGGTGAAAAACGTGTACCAGTTCAACTCCCGCAAGCTGGCGCAGTACATCGTCTCGCTGGCAGGCGAGGGCCGGGAGATGCCCTCGCCCCTCACCGTGTTCGGTGCGCTGAACCTGAACGCCCGCAACTTTGATGTGGAGCTGCGCCGCGCACAGGAAAAGCTGCAAAATGGCATGAGCGGCTTCCTTACCCAGCCGGTGCTCTCCGCACAGGCGGTGGTGAACCTGAAAAAGACCCGCGAAACGCTGGGCGAAAAGGCGAAAATTCTGGTCGGCATCATGCCGGTGGTGAGCCAGCGCAACGCCATCTTTATGGAGAACGAGGTCAACGGCATCCATGTGGATGCTGAGATCATCGAGCGTTTTGCCGGGCTGGACCGTGCGCAGGGCGAAGAGCTGGGGTTGGAAGTCTCGGTGAAGGCCGCGCAGGCTGCAGCGCCCTATGCAGACGGCTTTTACCTGATGACCCCCTTCAACCGCATCGCCCTGATGGAGCGGCTCATTGCAAGGCTGAAGGATGAAGGAATCGCGGATTGAAAATGGCCGATGCGTTTGCTCTGGCCATTGATAGCGGAAAAAATATTTTTTATATTTGCGTTTGGAGTGGCCTGCGGGCCACTCCAAACGCGCTTTCACGAATAAGGCCCAAACCGTAAGATGCATCGGGATAAATTCTTTTGAAGAAAAAGTAATTGACAAATCGCACAAAAAACGCTATATTCTTTTTATAAATGCGTTGAAGAAGAGTGTGTATCGCTTTTGCCATCCAGAGAGCCGGGGGCTGCTGAAAACCCGGTATGGCCCGGCGGTGTGCTGTCACTTTGGAGCAGGAGCGGTGAGCTGAAGAGCAAGCCGCTCTCGGAGCTGTCCCACGTTACCGGGGCATCAAGGGGCGCAGGATGCTCTGCGCAATTTGGGTGGTACCGCGGTTATTACAGCCGTCCCATGGAACGTTCCGTGGGACGGCTTTTTTCGTCCCACTTCATCATTTTTTACTGGGAGGACCCTATGAAAGAACTTGCAAAACAGTATGATCCCAGCCAGGTGGAAGACCGCATCTACCAGTTCTGGCTGGACGGCGGCTACTTCCACACGAAGGCAGACCCCGACAAGAAACCCTACACCATCGTCATGCCGCCCCCGAACGTCACCGGTCAGCTGCACATGGGCCATGCGGTGGATAACACCATGCAGGACATCCTCATCCGCACCAAGCGGATGCAGGGCTATGCCGCCCTGTGGGTGCCCGGTACCGACCATGCATCCATCGCTACCGAAGCCAAGGTGGTGGAGGCCATGCGTGCCGAGGGCCTGACCAAGGAGATGGTGGGCCGCGATGGTTTTCTGGACCGTGCATGGGCATGGAAGACCAAGTACGGCAACCGCATCGTCAGCCAGCTGAAGAAGCTGGGCAGCAGCTGCGACTGGGATCGTGAGCGCTTTACTATGGACGAGGGCTGCTCCGAGGCTGTCAAGGAAGTGTTCGTGCGCCTGTACGACCAGGGCCTGATCTACCGCGGCAACCGCATGGTCAACTGGTGCCCCCACTGCAACACCTCCAT
>ERZ1106915.606-NODE-606-length-47692-cov-7.880072_pt1 | contig 47692 bp, 44 predicted proteins | sample MGYA00403653_ERZ1106915 | MGnify/ENA primary metagenome ERZ1106915 (study PRJEB35170, sample SAMEA104062404) | human gut metagenome | biome: human gut; feature: human-associated habitat; material: faeces | place: Denmark | collected 2012-06-06 ... | reverse complement strand
ATTGATTGGTTTTGCATTTTCAGATGCTCGGCCATTCAATGACCGAGTAGTTCACAAAATTAAGAGTTTTTTCATTTTTAAAAGATTGTGCCAAGATGTTGAAAGTGTTTACCGTTGACGCTCAACATCTTGTTTTTTTGTCTGGAAAATCATTCTTTTTATGGGAAGATGGAGGGCAAGGAGCGACTGAAGGAAAAAAGAATCGTTTGATTTTGCAGGGCAGAACGGCTATAATGATAACGAGTTGTCATGTGAGAGCGTGGCAAGGTAAGGGAATCAAAGACAAATGAAAACGTACAAAAAACGTTGATATAGATGAGCGAATTAGAGTTAAAAAATTTGCAGAGAGTCAAGTGAGTACTGGGAATTTTGTGAGACAGAGGGAAATATTTATGAACATTCAAACAGAGCTGGAGGAATTTTCCGTCTATCTGGAAAATGTGAAGAGAGCATCTCAAAATACCATTGTGTCTTATCGCCGGGATTTGCGCCAGATGCAGGAGTATCTGGAGAAGGAGGGGATTTTTGATCTCGGAAAAGTGACAAAGACAAGTTTGAATTCCTATATCCTTTATCTGGAACAGCAGGGAAAGGCGACGGCTACGATCTCGCGTATGCTGGCGTCGATCAAGGCATTTTTTCATTATGAATTTTCAAATAGAAAGATTTCTCAGGACCCGGCGGAGTTTGTCAAAGCGCCGAAGATCGAGAAGAAACCTCCGGTTGTTCTTTCTGTGGAGGAGATAACCCGGTTCTTAAGTCAACCGGACGGAAGCACGCCGAAGACAATTCGAGACCGGGCAATGTTGGAGCTCCTCTATGCGACTGGAATTCGAGTTTCTGAGCTGATTGGACTTTGCATGAAGGATGTCAATATGCAGGTCGGATTTATCGTGTGCCGGGCTGGAGCGCGGGAGCGTATTGTTCCGTTTGGACGCAAGGCGAGCCAGGCATTGCGCGCTTATCTTGAGCAGGCGCGGGAGAAGCTTTTAGATGGCAAGTCATCTGAGTATTTCTTTGTGAATTGCAGTGGGGGTCAGATGTCGCGACAGGGCTTCTGGAAGATCGTCAAGGGCTATGGAGAGCAGGCGGGAATTGAGGCGGACATTACTCCGCATACTCTGCGTCATTCATTTGCTGTCCATCTACTCAGCAGTGGAGCGAATGTGCAGGTGGTACAGACGATGCTCGGTCATGCAGATCTTGCAACGACATTGGCATATCAGAAGATTGGTCTTAGTAAAGTATAGATAAAACAGTAAGTGTAAGCGTGTGCTTAAAGAGGAATAGAAGTGTCAGAAGAAAGCAGAAAAAAGATGCGTCAAAGACAGCAGGAGAGAAGACGGAGACAGAGACGACGCCGGCGAATAAAAGTAGCAGTGGAACGGCTGGCACTTTTTATTCTTTTGGCAGTGGCGATTCTTTTTATGACAAGTGCGCTCTTAAAAGTGAGAAGGCGGGAAAATCTGCAAGCCTTATCTCTGCCAGACTGGTGTCAGGAAGCCTATCTTCCGGTCAATCCGTATTCGAGACCGGGGACAGAGCGCACAAAGGTCAAAAACATTGTGGTGCATTATGTTGCAAATCCGGGGACGACGGCACGGGGAAACCGAAATTATTTTGCGGGGATGGCAGACGCACCGGAGTCAGAGCGCAGATCAGTGAGCAGTCATTTTATTATCGGACTTGAGGGGGAGATTCTGTGCTGTGTTCCGGTTCAGGAAGTGGCATATGCAAATTATCCAAGAAATGAAGATACGATTTCGATTGAATGTTGTCACCCGGATAATTCCGGAATGTTTACGCAGGAGACACAAAAATCACTTGTTAAATTGGTCTCGTGGCTGTGTGGCTCGTTGGATTTGAAGGCTTCTGATGTGATTCGTCACTATGATGTCAGCGGAAAGAATTGCCCAAAATATTATGTGGAGCATGAGGATGCCTGGACAACATTAAAAAGCGAGATTGCAGATCAGATCAAGTAAGAAGCTACAAGAATAATAAGTAAATCAATCCAATCAAGTGAGTCAGATCAATGGATTTCGAGTGATAAGATAAGAAATAAATGGATACGCACAAAGATTGATTGATAAAAGAGAGGAATTCAGACTGAATGGGAAAATCATTGTACATAGCCGAGAAGCCGAGTGTGGCACAGCAGTTTGCGACGGCACTCAAGATCTCGGGAAAGCGGGCAGATGGCTATATCGAGTCGGATACAGCGATCGTGACTTGGTGTGTCGGACATTTAGTGACGATGAGTTATCCGGAGGCCTATGATCCGAAATTTAAACGTTGGAGTCTGGAAACTCTGCCGTTTTTGCCAAAAGAGTTCAAGTATGAGGTTATCGGCGGTGTTGCAAAGCAGTTTCAGATTGTCTCTGGTCTTTTGAAGCGGGCAGATGTCGAGACGATTTATATTTGTACCGACTCCGGACGTGAGGGAGAGTATATTTATCGGCTTGTAGATCAGATGGCGGGAGTCAGCAAAGAAAAGAAGAGAAAACGTGTCTGGATCGACTCGCAGACGGAGGAGGAGATTCTTCGAGGAATCCGTGAGGCAAAGGACTGGTCAGAATATGACAATCTCGCCTCTTCCGCCTACTTGCGTGCGAAGGAAGATTATCTGATGGGAATCAATTTTTCTCGTCTTTTGACACTCAAGTACGGTCCGGGGATTTCCTCGTATCTGAGGACGAATCGAACCGTTCTCTCGGTTGGGCGAGTGATGACCTGTGTTCTTGGAATGGTTGTGCGACGGGAGCGGGAGATTCGAGAATTTGTGAAGACACCGTTTTACCGCGTGGTTGGCAGATTTTCGAGTCAGGAGATGGAGTTTGATGCAGAGTGGCGCGCGGTCGAGGGATCAAAGTATTTCCAGTCCCCGTATCTCTACAAGGAAAATGGATTTAAGGAGCGCCGTCATGCCGAGGAGTTGATTCACCTGATTCAGGGGCAGTCAGCCTCTAGCTCTGCAAATTTGCAGATGCAAAAACAGGGAGAGCCGGGAGATTCAGACGGTAGAGAAAACGGAACTGGAATCCAGGCACATCTCGTCAAAATTGAAAAGAAGAAGGAAACGAAGAATCCTCCGCTTCTCTACAACCTTGCGGAGCTTCAGAACGATTGTTCTAAGATGTTTAAGATCAGTCCGGATGAGACGCTCAAGATTGTACAGGAACTTTATGAGAAAAAGCTCGTCACCTATCCGAGAACGGATGCCCGCGTGCTCTCCACAGCGGTTGCAAAGGAGATTCACCGTAATATCGGCGGACTTCGCAATTTTGCCCCGGTCAAGGAATTTGCATCTTATGTGCTTGATGCGGGAAACTACAAGTCGATCGCAAAGACGCGTTATGTCAACGACAAGCAGATCACCGACCACTATGCGATTGTTCCGACCGGACAGGGATTTGGGGCGATTCGCAGTATCTCTCCGCTTGCGATGAAGGTGTATGAGGTGATTGCGAGACGTTTTTTAAGCGTTTTTTATCCGCCCGCTGTTTATCAGAAGTATGCGCTGGAGCTTGTGATCGGAGCAGAGCATTTCTTTGCGAATTTCAAGGTGCTCACGGAAGCGGGATACTTGAATGTCGCAGATGTGGCGCGAATGAAGAAACGCACAGACGATGGAAGTTCCAGAGAGACGGCTTCTCAGGAGGTATCTGGAAGCGGGGACGAGAAGGACGAGTCAGAGGTTAACCAGAAGGATCTGGAAAATCCGGCATTTGTCGCAATGCTTGCGTCCCTCAAAAAAGGAATGCAGTTTCCGGTCAAGGGGCTTGCGATCCGGGAGGGCGAGACTTCCCCGCCTAAGCGATATTCATCTGGATCAATGATTCTTGCGATGGAAAATGCTGGTCAGCTGATCGAGGACGAGGAGCTTCGCGCTCAGATCCGAGGAAGCGGAATCGGGACGAGTGCGACCCGCGCAGAGATTTTAAAGAAACTAGTGAACATCGAGTATCTTGCCCTGAACGGAAAGACGCAGATCATCACACCGACACTTCTCGGTGAACTGGTTTTTGAGGTCGTCCACGCATCGATCCGTCAGCTCTTAAATCCGGAGTTGACGGCGAGCTGGGAGAAGGGGTTGACCTATGTCGCAGAGGGAACAATCACGTCAGAGGAGTACATGGAAAAATTGGCGCGCTTTGTTGCCGGAAGAACCTACGGCGTCCTGCAACTTCAGAACAGCTGGCAGCTGCGCGGAAACTTTGAGGCAGTCGGCGCGATTTACAAGAAAGACCAAAAGGCAAAGAGCCGTGCGGATCGTGACGGGATAGGTCGCACCGAAGGTAGTGCGAAAAGCAAAAAGAAACAAGAAAAGGAGTAAAGAAGATTATGAAGAAAGAAGAAATGAAGACAGCAGAACTTTATACACTTGAGCATACGATGGCAAAATCCCTGCTTGAGCAGTTTGAGTATCCGTGGCAGGCACTTGAGCACATCGGCGAGTTTGTGGAGAACCTTGGAAAAACGCTCTCCGAGGAGGAATATGACAATCCGGTTCCGGGTGTCTGGATTCACCGCACCGCAAAGGTCGCCCCGACCGCAGGCATCATGGGACCGGTTGTAATCGGACCGGGAGCAGAGATTCGTCACTGTGCATTTATCCGTGGAAAAGTCCTGATCGGCGCAAACAGTGTTGTCGGAAATTCCTCAGAGTTAAAGAATTCGATCCTGTTTGACAACGTACAGGTTCCGCATTACAATTATGTGGGAGATTCGATTCTTGGATACAAGTCCCACATGGGTGCAGGTTCGATCACTTCAAATGTAAAGTCTGACAAGGAGCTTGTCAAGATCCACGCAGAGGATGAGGAGATCGAGACCGGACGCAAGAAGGTCGGTGCAATGATCGGAGATTGTGTTGAGGTCGGCTGTGGTTCCGTGCTGAATCCGGGTACGGTGATCGGAAAGAACAGTAACATCTATCCTCTCTCTAGTGTTCGCGGTGGCGTGGATGCAAATTCCATTTACAAGAGACAGGGTGAGATTGCAGAGAAGCATAATGATTAAAAACGCGCCAGGATGTATATGCATTGGTTGAATGATGTGCCAGGTTTTTATAAACGTTGATAGGGGCATATTGTATGATGCCCATATAGGTGCTGGTATTATATAGGTGTCGGAAACAAGAAGGTCAGGAAAACCCGTGTGAAACGTCGGTGCTTAGAACGTGTTTTTTACGTTCTTATGAACCGCTACGTTTTCACCCGGAGCGAGAGCGAGTTTTCCTGACCTTACTTGTTGGAGACACCCTGATCTGTCGCGATTTGTCAATGAAGAATTTGTATCAAATAAAATAACAATCCCTTCATTCTTTTAATTATCTTGATTCTTTACTGCAGTGAATCCCCATTAAATTAAAATTTATTAAATTTTCTTGTATTTTGCATCTCACTTCGTGCCGAAGATTCTGTCACCTGCATCTCCAAGACCCGGGCAGATGTAAGCATTCTCATTCAGGCAACGATCAAGATGTCCAACATAGATCTGGATATCCGGATGAGCCTCATGGAGACGCTTGAGTCCTTCCGGAGCAGCGATGATCGACATGAACTTGATGTTCTTTCCGCCATGCTGTTTGATAAAGTTGACAGCCTCGACGCCAGAACCGCCGGTAGCAAGCATCGGATCAGTCACAACGATGGTACGCTGTTCGATCGGGTCCGGAAGTTTGCAGTAGTATTCGTGAGGCTCATGAGTCTCCTCATCACGGTACAGTCCGATATGACCAACTTTTGCACTCGGAACGAGGGCGAGAATACCATTGACCATGCCAAGTCCTGCGCGCAGGATCGGAACGATAGCGAGCTTCTTGCCGGCGATCATCGGGGTCATGCAGGTCTCGATCGGTGTCTCAACCTCAACATCCTCGAGCGGAAGATCACGCAGAGCTTCATAGCCCATCAACATTGCGATCTCCTCGATCAGGGAGCGGAATTCGTTGGTTCCGGTGTTCTTATTTCTCAGAATTGAAATCTTGTGCTGAATCAGCGGATGATCAAAAATGGTAACATTTTCCATAAATCAAAGTTCCTTTCTCGATACAGTATTGTAAAACTAACCAAATTTTATCAAATTTAAGGACAAAGATCAAGGGTCATGCCAAGGTTTTGAAAGTCTCTTTTATAAGAGCCTTTTATTTATCTTCCGGGGTGTAGACCACCGTCACATAATCTCCAAGCTCATGGGTGACAGGAAGCATGATATAGATCTCTCCGTTTGACTCATAACTGAAACATCCCGGGAATCCATTCGTTCCGCCGAAATCCGCATTTGCAAGCAGGGCTACGTTCTGTTCGCGGTCGGTATTTTTGAGAAACTCAAGAATAGCTGGCTGATCTGCCTGGTTGACACCGGAGAGCACAACCCCATCGGACATCACATAATCTGCAAGTTGAACCGGATCTGCATAATCACTCAGGCGAACATCGGAGATTTCGGTCAGATCAACGGTGTTTGTGAGAAAAAGATTTGAGGGATACGACGCCTGATTCGGATAGCAGTATCCGCGGTAGATCACGGTGAGCCGGCTCTGGTCAGCAGAGACGACTTTGCAGGTCAGCTCGAGTGTATCCTTTGCCTCATTGATTCCCCATCCGCCGAGAATGGAGAGAGCATTATTCTTTAATAATTCATTTGCAGAGGCGGTACGGTCATCATCGTTTAAGTCCTGAATCACCGGATATTGGATGAAGATTTTGTTGTTCATGTAAGTCTCCATCATCACATGGATTCCCTTTTTGGTAGAAGAAGCGTCCGCAGTCGTTTCCGCAGTGTCGAGCGTCAGACTGTCCGCAGAATCTACGATTTCCGGGGCTGAGGCTGACTGAACCGTCTCAGTGGGGACTGAGCGGGCACCGGAGAGATCAATGACCTCCTGCTGACGCTTGCAGGCAGAGCTGAGAAGAGCGACAGAAAGGATTGTGAATGCACAGGCAGATCGCCGGATGCATTTCCATGTTTTTTTATGTGTAATCATACAGAAAAGTCCTCCCAATGAGTATAATCATACATTTGATGTATTCAATATATTTATGCACCCTATTATAATCGATAATCGAGCAAAAAGAAAGAGCCAACAAAATTATCGAGAGATAATTCTGTTGGCCCCTGCCCCTGCCAAGGAATGCCGGCAGCCGGACTCGAACCGGCACGAGGTCGCCCCCGTCAGATTTTGAGTCTGATGCGTCTGCCATTCCGCCACGCCGGCTTACTTACGCAACAAAAGAATTATAGCATAAGTGCCGAGCGTTTGCAAGCAATTTTTTCAAAAATTGGAATTTGAAATTTGATTTCACACAACCGCTTCTCTTAGAACAGCTTCTCAAAGCGCTTCATTGCCTCGATCGTGTTCTCGTGGTTGTTAAACGAGGTTAAGCGGAAGTAGTTTTTGCCGTTCTCACCGAAACCAGCACCCGGAGTTCCGACAACCTGAGCATTGTTTAACAGGTAGTCAAAGAATTCCCAGGACTCCATTCCATCCGGGCACTCAAACCAGATGTAAGGCGAGTGAACACCGCCAAAGAAACGGATGTTTTTCTTCTTTAAGGTCTCAGCGATGATTCTTGCATTTTCCTGATAATAATGAATGTTCTCCTGGCACTGTTTCATGCCTTCCTCAGAGAAGACCGCAGAAGCACCCTTCTGGATGATGTAGGAAGTACCGTTGAACTTTGTGCACTGACGACGGTTCCACATTGCATGCAGAGACATTTCCTTACCGTTGGAAGCGGTGAAGACAAGCTCTCTCGGAACGACGGTGTATCCACAGCGGGTTCCGGTAAAACCGGCGGTCTTGGAGAGGGAGCAGAACTCAATCGCACACTTCTTTGCACCCTCGATCGTGTAGATACTGCGTGGAAGTTCTGGATCGCTGACGAAAGCCTCGTAAGCGGAGTCAAACAGGATGACTGCATCATTTGCGAGCGCGTAGTCCACCCACTCCTTGAGCTGAGCCTTGTTATAGACAGCACCGGTCGGATTGTTCGGGGAGCACAGGTAAATAATATCCGCATGAACAGACGGATCAGGCATCGGAAGGAAATCGTTTTCCGCATTTCCGGAGATATAGGTGACGTGCTTTCCACCCATAAGGTTGGAATCCACATAAACCGGGTAAACCGGGTCCGGAATCAGAATCACATTGTCGTTGGAAAACAGCTCAGAGATGTTTCCGGTATCGCTCTTTGCACCGTCGGAGATGAAAATATCGGCTGGTTCAACCTCTGCACCGTTTCTTGCATAGTATTCAGAAATTGCCTTGCGCAGAAATTCATATCCCTGTTCCGGACCATATCCCTTGAAGGTCTCGGCGCTTGCCATTGCATCAACACCCTCATGAAGTCCCTCGATGGCAAGGCTTCCGAGTGGAAGGGTAACATCTCCGATTCCGAGACGGATGATGTTTGCATCCGGATGTGCCTCCGAGTAAGCGGAAACACGATGTGCAATTTCGGAGAAAAGATAGCTTTCTTTTAAATCCTGATAATGTTCATTCAGCTTTGGCATAAAAAATCCCCTCTTCCTGTAAGTATGAACGCTCAAAGTCTCTCTTTCAAAAAACAGGCATAAAGAGATTCTGGGAGCACATGAATTAAAAAAATACAAACACACTCTAGCAGAGATTAAAAATCAAGTCAAGAATAAGAAAATCAAAAAAAACACAGAGAAATGATAAAATAGGGTAGATTCGAGGACGGAATCAGTGGTATGATGGGGGCACATAAAAAAATAAGGTGGTGACAGGGATGACATGCCGGGAGGCGGAAAAACTGATTATGCCATTTATTGATATGAAGCTGGAGGAGGAAGAGCTGGAAGCGTTTCTGACTCATGTGAGCACCTGTCTGGAGTGCCGGGAGGAACTGGAAATCTATTATACGGTATCGTTAGGACTGCGCCAGCTTGATTCGGGTGCAGGCGGATATGACATTGCGGGAGCCTTGGAGGAAAGCCTTGAAGATGCGTGGATTAAGGTTCGCACAGCCCGTCTGCGAAAAGTGATTTGCTATGCGGTCAATACGCTCTGTGTGGCAGGGGTTCTGACACTTCTGGTGATGCAATTTCGCATCTGGGCAGAGACAGGAATTCTCTGATGGCACAGAAATAAAATGGGTTAAAAGAACGGACTAGAAAGGAAAGAGGGCAGACTTTTTCGTCTGTCTTTGGGAAAGGGTACGCTCTTAACGCGCTCAGAGAAAATAAAAACTGGCGATAAAAAACAGCCAAACTCAGACAAAAAAACGATCAGACTTTAGAAAATTAGGAATTTTTGAGATAAAGGAGAACAAGGTGGAAAAACTCGTACTGATTGATGGACACAGCATTTTAAACCGTGCATTTTACGGAGTTCCGGAGCTTACAAACTCGGAGGGGCTTCACACGAATGCGGTTTACGGTTTTTTAAATATCATGTTTAAAATTCTCGAGGAGGAGCAGGCAGATCATCTTGCAGTTGCCTTTGATTTGAGTGCACTGACGTTTCGCCATGAAAAATATCCGGATTACAAGGGAACGAGAAAGCCGATGCCGGAGGAACTCAGGGAGCAGGTTCCGCTTATGAAGGAAGTGTTGACTTCGATGGGAATCCCGATCCTGAGTCTTGCAGGCTATGAGGCGGATGATATTCTCGGAACAGTTGCAAAGCGCAGTCAGGCAGATGGGATCGAGGTCTCCGTCGTTTCGGGTGACCGGGATCTCTTACAGCTTGCGGATACGCACATCAAGATCCGGATTCCGAAGACAAGCCGGGGAAAGACCGAGATCCATGACTATTATCCGGAGGATGTAAAGCGCGAGTATCAGGTAACACCGACCGAGTTCATCGATGTGAAGGCGCTGATGGGGGATTCCTCCGACAACATTCCGGGCGTTCCGTCAATCGGAGAGAAGACGGCGACGAACCTGATTGTCACTTACGGAAGTATTGAGAATGTCCGGGATCACTTGGAGGAGGTGCGCCCGCCCCGCGCACAGAAGGCGCTTACGGAGCACTATGATCTTGCAGAGATGAGCAAGGATCTCGCGACGATTCGTCTTGACTGTCCGGTTGATTTTGTCTATGACGATGCACGGATTGAGAACCTTTATACTCAGGAAGCCTATCATTATATGAAACGCCTGGAGTTTAAGTCGATTCTTGCGCGGTTTGACGCTGTGCAGATCGGGGCTGAGGAGAATCAGATCGAGGAGAAATTCTGGACGATCGAAGACTTTGCCGGGGCAGAGACAATCTTTGAGAAGGCAGAGCAGGCGAGGACGATCGGATTTGAATTGATTCTCGATCAGAAGAAGGCGGTTGTCGGTCTCGCACTCTGTTTCGGGGAGGATGAGATCTATGCGATTCGGGCGGAGGGATTTCTGACCGGAGCCTACCTCGCAGATAAGATGAAGTCATTGATTGAAAATCGCAAAGAGCCGGATTCGGTTGCCACGATCGGACTTAAGGATCAGCTCAAGGTCATGGATCTTGAGGAGACAAATGTCGTCTTTGACACGGCGATTGCGGGCTATCTCTTAAATCCGCTCAAGGATACTTACGAATACGATGATTTGGCAAGAGATTCTCTCGGAATGACCGTTCCGTCAAGAGCGGATCTGCTCGGGAAAAAGAGTGCGGGATCAGCGATGTGTGCGGGGGACGAGAAGGGATGCACCTGCGCCTGCTACATGGGATATATCGCGTGGAAGTCGATGCCGAAACTTCTTGAAAATCTTCAGAATACCGGAATGGAAAAGCTGTTCCATGAAGTAGAAATGCCTCTGATTTTCAGTCTCGATCACATGGAGAAGGCGGGAGTGCGCATCGACCGTGCTCAGCTTGAGGCATACGGCGACAGACTGAAAGAGAAGATTGCAAAGCTCGAGCAGGAAATCTATGCATCTGCGGGTGAGACGTTCAACATCAATTCTCCGAAACAGCTTGGAGAGATTCTGTTTGAGCGCATGGAGCTTCCTCACGGAAAGAAGACAAAGACCGGATATTCGACGGCAGCGGATGTGCTTGAAAAGCTCGCGCCGGAGTATCCGATCGTGCGGATGATTCTCGATTACCGTCAGCTCACAAAGCTCAACTCGACGTATGCGGAGGGACTTGCCGGATTTATTCAGGAGGATGGAAGAATTCATGGAACCTTCAACCAGACGATCACGGCGACGGGACGAATCAGCAGTACCGAGCCGAACCTTCAGAATATTCCAGTGCGGATGGAGCTTGGACGGGAGATCCGCAAAGTCTTTGTGCCGGAGGACGGGGCAGTCTTTGTGGATGCCGATTACTCCCAGATTGAGCTTCGTATTCTCGCTCACATGTCGAAGGATGACCGTCTGATTGAGGCATATCGGGAGGCACAGGATATTCATGCGATTACGGCATCGCAGGTCTTCCACACTCCGCTTGAGGAGGTGACCCCGCTTCAGCGTCGAAATGCGAAGGCAGTAAACTTTGGAATCGTCTACGGAATCAGCGCGTTCGGCTTGAGTGAGGATTTGAGCATCAGCCGAAAGGAGGCGCTTGCCTATATCAATAAGTATTTTGAGACGTATCCGGGTGTAAAGACGTTTCTTGACGACCTCGTAAAGGAGGGGAAGGAGCAGGGATATGTGACAACACTCTTTGGCAGACGTCGTCCGATTCCGGAACTCAAGTCATCGAATTTCATGCAGAGAGCGTTTGGTGAGCGAGTGGCGATGAACTCTCCGATTCAGGGAACGGCAGCGGACATCATGAAGATTGCAATGATTGCGGTTGATCGGGAACTTCGGGCGAGAAAGTTGAGATCCCGGATTGTGCTTCAGGTGCACGATGAACTTCTTGTCGAGACGTTTGTGGATGAGCAGGAGGAAGTGACAGCACTTCTCGAGGAAAAGATGCGTCATGCTGTGGAACTCTCCGTTTCACTCGAAGTCGAGGCGCATGCGGGCACAACCTGGTTCGATGCAAAATAAAATAATCTGGGAGAAAAATAAAATCAGGGAGAGTGACTTCCATTTTTGGACTTGTATTTTTCTTTGCAGATGTGATATAGTAGGGGAAATTTTAAATTTGGGAAATCGCGAAAATTTTGAAAATTGCGGGAGTGAGTGACAAACAATGAGAGATGACCAGATAACGTTTCGTCTGGCTCAGGAGACAGACATGGTCCGGGTCAAGGAACTGATGGACCGCGTAAAACAAAATATGGAGCATCCGGACTGGTATATCACGGATGAATTGCCATGGCTTCTGCGCCATGTGTCGGCGGAGGGATTTACGGTTCTTGCGGAAGTAAAGTCGGAGGACAGTGGAGAATCCGAGAATGGACAGCCAAGGCTTGTTGCTTTCTTCACCGTGGATCTTCCGGGAGTCCGGGAGCTTTCTGGCGGAATTCAAAATCCGGATCAGGGAGTGAATCTCGGAATCGATGCCGGGTTTGATGCGGAAAAACGTCTTCTTGTCGCCCATTTAGATTCAGTTGCAGTTGATCCGGAATTTCGAGGTCATCATTTGCAGGGGAGACTTGTCGAGAAAGCGGAGCGGGAGCTTTCTGGGCGGATACAGAAGTTTTGGATGTGTACGGTTCATCCGGACAATCACGCGAGTCTTTACTCGATGCAGAGACACGGTTACCGCATCATTGCGACGAAAGAAAAATACGGGGGCACACTCCGCCACATTCTTTTAAAAGAAAAAAATAGCGTAGGAACTGAATCAGTAGAAGAAAAAGAAAAGAGTGAAACGGTCACACAATCGTTGCCGGTCACAGATCCAATTCAAAAAAAGAGACCTGCGGTGCTTGTGAGCGCCTGCCTGCTTGGTTCTAACTGTCGTTATAACGAAAAAGGAGTTCTCGATGAGAATGTCCGGTCACTTATGAAAGTCGCAGATTTGATTCCGATCTGTCCGGAGATCTATGGCGGTCTTTCGACTCCGAGAGTGCCGTCCGAGCGGGTCGGGGATCTGGTAAAAACGAAAGCCGGGTCGGATGTGACACCACAGTATCAGAAAGGTGCCAGAGAGGCATGGAAACTTGCCGAGCTGTTTTCCTGCACCTGCGCCGTGCTAAAAGAGAGAAGCCCTTCCTGTGGTCATGGTCAGATTTATGATGGCACATACAGCGGAAAACTGACAGCGGGAAACGGAGTGACCGCGGAACTGTTGCTGGCACACGGCATTCCGGTCTTTGGAGAATCCGAGACAGAAGAGTGCCTGATATACTTAAAAAATCGGGGCTAGATGAAGAGTGATTTCCGGACTGTGCAGATAGGAAAAAATGAGAAGGCAGGAACTGTGACATTCAAAAAAAAGTGCGGAAATGAAAAATTTTATGGATGAGCGCACAGATTTATGATATGATACAGAATGATAACGATTCAGCAGAAGGAAATCGTTGCCAAAAACAAACGTTCAGAGAACCCATTCAGAAGAGGGCGCGCACACAGAGGTGCAACTGATGAATGCAGATAAAAGTAAGAAAAGCGAGGAATTTATTGATATGAAGAATGAGTCCGCAGAGACAATCAAGAATCAGAGACTGGTAGATGCGATGCAGGAAGTGCTGAAGGATGACAATGCTTACACGCGCGGAAAGATGGCAGCAGCTCTGATGGAGTCGAGACTGCTTTCTCCGATTCAGCGTCAGACGATTCTGACTGAGAAAGATGGTCCGTCCGTTCGAGTTCGTTTTGAGTCTATTCAGAACGATAAGGGCGAGAAGTACTACATGGGATTTACTGATCTCGATGAGTATGAGAAATGGAACGAGGATGACCGTCACAATCAGGCACTGATCATGACGATGGAAGATTTCGGAAATATCCTGATCCGCAACTTAAATGATCTGCGCGGATTTGTCATTAACCCGTATGGAGAGAATATCAGCATTTCCAAGGATCTGCTCTTATCTCTGCTCAAACAGCGTGAGGCAAAGAGAAACGCACACAAGGCAAACTAAAATTTATTCAAAAATAGAATGGATTTACAGAGAAAAGAGGAAGAGGCAGTCATGATCATCGGAATGACCGGCGGAATCGGAGCCGGAAAGAGCAGAGTTCTCCAGATTTTGAAGGACAAGTATAAGGCCTTTGTGATTGAGGCAGACCAGGTCGCAAAAGACTTGGAACAGCCGGGGCAGGAAGGTCTGAACGGTCTGGTGAAAATCTTTGGAGATAAGATTTTGTCTTCGGATGGAACGCTGAATAAAGACCTTTTTTCTAAATTGATTTTTGGAAATCCGGATGCACTCAAAAAAGTGAATGAGCTGATTCATCCGCTCGTCTGGGCGCGTATTCGTCAGATGAGCAGGGAGAGCAGTGCAGATCTCATTGTTGTGGAGGCGGCTTTGTTTGATGAGAACAGTCGACGTGTCTGCGATTTTCTTGTCTGCGTGGACACCGATCCACAGATTCGGATGGAACGCCTGATGAAGAATCGCGGATATTCGAGAGAGAAATGTCTCGAGATCATGGCGAAACAGCAGGATCGCGAATCATTTATGCAATTGTCCGACTATGTGATTCACAATGACGGAACACCTGAGGAGGTGGAGCAGGAGATCGCAAGAATGATGGAGACGATTTCCGGCTTTGACCCCACTCTCAATGGACGGGATGAGAAAATCAGGCAGGAAGGTGCACAATGAGATTAGCGAGTATAGCCAGTGGCAGTAGCGGAAATTGCGTCTATGTCGGTTCTGAGAAGACGCATATTCTCGTCGATGCCGGAATCAGCAATAAACGAATTGAGCAGGGACTCAATGAAATGGGGATTAAGGGCAGTGAACTTGCAGGCGTGGTGATCACGCACGAACATTCCGACCACGTGAAGGGGCTTGGGGTGCTTGCAAGGCGATGTCATATCCCGATTTACGCGACACAGGGGACTCTCGATGAGATTTCCCAGATGAAAAATCTCGGGGAGTACCCGAAAGAGCTTTTAAAACCGGTCAAACCGGATGTTGCTTTTACTGTGGGAGATCTCACGATCGACCCATTTTCTATAGATCACGACGCGGCGGATCCGGTTGCTTATCGGGTCAGTCATGACGGAAAGTCTGTTGCGGTGGCGACTGACATGGGACATTTTGACTCCTATGTGGCAGATCATCTCAAGGGGCTGGATGCGGTTTTGCTGGAAGCCAACCATGATATCCGCATGTTGGAGACAGGTCCGTATCCGTATTATCTGAAACGCAGAATTCTGGGGGACCGCGGTCATCTGTCAAATGAGACTGCGGGACGGCTACTCAGCCTGATTCTTCATGATAATTTGAAGCAGGTGTTGCTTGGCCATTTAAGCAAGGAGAATAATTATGAGGCGCTCGCCTATGAGACTGTGTGCATGGAGATCAATGAGGGGGATACGCCTTATCGGGCGGATGATTTTTCCATTGCCGTAGCAGGGCGGGAAAGTCTGTCACCGGTTGTTGAATTATAAGAACTATTATAGTTTATAAGGATTATGATAGAATAGGGATAAGCCGGACAACCTGTTTTATTAGACTATTTATTAGTCTGTTTTTATTGTGACAGATTGTATGCAAAATGCACGTTCAGACACACTCTGGAAAATGCTGAGGTATGCAGAAGAGACTGAAAAATCAGCTCTTTTTGTCATAGAAGAAATAAGAAATATCATTACAGTTTATGCGCTGCACAAACTGTAACGGATTTTGCCGATGCTTCGCATTTTAAATCGGCAAAATCAAGCTCCACTACTGTATCATACGGAATTTTCAGTTCAGAAAAGTTCTGATTGTATGCAGTAACATATTACTCATTTCATCATTTCAGAAAGGCGGAAGAGGAACATGGACAAGATTATCATTACCGTAGTAGGAAAGGACACCGTAGGAATCATCGCAAAAGTCTGCACATATCTGGCAGAGAAGAAAGTGAACATTCTGGATATTTCCCAGACAATTGTTCAGGAGTATTTCAACATGATGATGATCGCTGATATGGAGCATGCAGATGCTTCATTTGCTCAGATTTCTGAGGAGCTTGAGAAGCTCGGAGAAGAGATCGGCGTGAGAATCAAGTGCCAGAGAGAAGAGATCTTTACCAAGATGCATCGTATCTAATCGAATATCTAATATTAAATATCTGCTCCTATTTGTATGGGATTGTATGAAATAACAAATGCAGAAATTACAGATTATCAATTACAGATGAGATTTTTCTGAATGAACAAGAGAAAAGATGAAAGATGACTGAGGTGAATAGCGATGTTGAATATGTTTGAAGTTATTGAGACAAATAACATGATCGAGCACGAGAAACTCGATGTGCGCACGATCACGATGGGAATCAGCCTTCTTGATTGTTGTGATGCAAATCTGGATGAGCTGAACCGCAAGATCTATGAGAAAATCACTTCCTATGCGAAAGATCTGGTAAAGACCGGTGAGGAGATCGCAAGAGACTTCGGTGTTCCGATTGTCAACAAGAGAATCTCCGTAACTCCGATTGCGCTTGTCGGCGGATGTGCCTGCAAGACTCCGGAAGATTTCGTAACGATTGCGAAGACACTTGACCGTGTGGCAAAAGAGGTTGGCGTTAACTTCATTGGCGGATATTCCGCTCTTGTAAGCAAGGGAATGACGACGGCGGAGAAAAATCTGATTCGCTCAATTCCACAGGCACTTGCACAGACGGAGCGTGTGTGCAGTTCCGTCAATGTCGGCTCCACAAAGACGGGTCTGAACATGGATGCTGTCAATCTGATGGGGCAGATCGTGCGCGAGACGGCAGAGGCAACAAAGGAGAATGATTCTCTCGGATGTGCGAAACTCGTGGTATTTTGCAATGCACCAGATGATAACCCCTTCATGGCAGGTGCATTTCACGGCGTGACTGAGGCAGATGCGATCATCAATGTCGGTGTTAGCGGACCTGGTGTGGTAAAGGTAGCGCTTGAGAAGGCAAGAGGTGCAAACTTTGAGGTTCTGTGCGAGACGATCAAGAAGACGGCATTCAAGATCACCCGTGTAGGTCAGCTCGTCGCTCAGGAGGCATCGAAACGTCTCGGTGTTCCATTTGGAATCATTGATCTTTCTCTTGCTCCGACTCCGGCAGTTGGCGACAGTGTCGCTGAGATTCTTGAGGAGATCGGCTTAGAGCGTGTCGGCGCACCGGGAACGACGGCAGCGCTTGCAATGCTCAACGATCAGGTCAAGAAGGGCGGTGTCATGGCCTCCTCTTACGTCGGCGGACTCAGCGGTGCGTTCATTCCGGTCAGCGAGGATCAGGGAATGATCGATGCAGTTTCTCTCGGCGCTCTGACAATCGAGAAACTTGAGGCGATGACCTGTGTCTGCTCCGTTGGACTTGATATGATTGCAATTCCGGGAGATACACCGGCAACAACGATTTCCGGTATCATCGCGGATGAGGCGGCAATCGGAATGATCAACCAGAAGACGACTGCGGTGCGTGTGATTCCGGTTATCGGAAAGAGTGTGGGCGATACCGTAGAGTTTGGCGGACTGCTCGGATATGCGCCAGTTATGCCAGTGAATCGCTATTCCTGCGAGAAGTTTGTGACTCGTGGCGGACGAATCCCGGCACCGATTCACAGCTTTAAGAACTAATTGCGTTTTGGAGAAATGAATATGGAAGAGACTACAAAAAAAAAATCCGGGATAGAACCGGAATCGGTGGAGAAGATCCGCTCGCTGGCAGAGGAATTTGCCAATGAGTATTTAAAACATATTGTAGTCAGCAATCCGGTGAACCGGGAGGGTGTGCAGAAAGTGCGCATCCGCCCGGTTCTTTTAAAGGGAGAGCTGACGATGCAGGCGGAAGAATTGATTGGAACGCAGGCATTTCACAAAAATCTGAAGCCGGAGGAGCTTGCCGAGTATCTGATCGGGCTTTTTTCTGGTGTGCTCAAGCAGGCGCAGGTAAGTTCTGCACTTGGTGAAGCAACCGTACTTGTGAGCAAGAGTGGGACAGTGACTGTAAAGATCCGCCGAAAGAATGGCGCAAAGCAGGCATATGCACAGATTCAGCCGAACTCATCAGGCGATGCAAACTTGTCAAAACAGAGGAATCCTTTAAATGCCGTTCTTGATCACAACCGTAAGAAGCGTTATCTGCTTCCGGAGGGAGTGCCGGTTCCATTTCTCGTTGATCTTGGTGTTATGACGGAGCAGGGAGCGATTGTCAAGAGTCGTTATGACAAGTTCCGCCAGATTAATCGTTTCCTGGAATTTATTGAGGATATTCTTCCGGAGCTTTCAAAAGAGCGGGAGAATACGATCATTGATTTCGGATGTGGAAAATCGTATCTGACGTTTGCGATGTATTATTATCTTCATGAGGTGCAGGGCTATCCGATCCGCGTGATTGGTCTTGATTTAAAGAAAACAGTTATTGAGCATTGCAATCAGCTTGCGCAACGCTATGGATATGAGAAGCTCAAGTTTCTCTGTGGCGACATCGCATCTTATGAGGGAGTCAACCAGGTCGATATGGTAGTAACTCTGCATGCGTGTGATACGGCAACAGATTTTGCACTCGCAAAGGCCGTGCGCTGGGGCGCAAAAGTCATTCTCTCAGTTCCGTGTTGTCAGCATGAACTGAATCGTCAGATGAAAAATGATCTCTTAAAGCCGGTGCTTGGATATGGGCTGATCAAGGAAAGAATGGCGGCGCTCTACACCGATGCTCTGCGCGCAGAACTCCTTGAAAATCAGGGATATCGGACGCAGATTCTGGAGTTCATCGATATGGAGCACACGCCGAAGAATATTTTGATTCGCGCAGTGCGAAGTGGACGAAAGAAAAACAACCGTGCAGAGATCGAGGCGATCTGCAAGGAATTTTCTTTAAAGCCAACACTTGCACAGCTTTTGTGGGAGTAAGGTTATTTGCGTTTTTATAAAGCAATGAATTTAAGTCGGGGCAGTTCACGAAAGATTCTGACAAAAATCAAAAAGTATAGCGTTTTACGGAAGCAGAACGATCGAGCGTGTATACTCATTCTTCATCAGTCTCCCTTTCTGGAACACGACAGACTGATAGAGATGAGATGCAAGCAGCTCTTCCCGTAACATCTGCACTCCTTCTTCACTCAATTTACTTTCTGCACCGGCGATCTTTGTGAGAGTCGGAATAGAAGAATTTGCCTTCAGCTTAGAGAGGAGCTGGGAGGCGGACTTACGGAAGCCGAGAATCCGGGCGTATGGAAGACGCTCGGATTTTTTGTATTCTTCCACAGTTTCTGTCTTGATTCCGAGCAGAAGATGAAGCAGGGCACGGCTGATTCGCGTGTAAGTGTATTGACGACTCTTTAATGCTTTGATGCGACCGGAAAAAGAATCAAAGTTCAGCACAGATGCCAGAAGGCGGGAGGCAAGCTCCGGCGACAGATCAGCGAATTGCTCAAAAGGAATCTGATTCTGCGACAGCTCAAGCAGTCGGCTGTTTAATAGCAGAGAAAAGTCGTCAGCAAAAATCGGAGCTGCAAGAGCACCTTCTGCATTCAGTGCGTCGAGTGCGGAGGGTGGAATCCAGAGGGAGAGTGTTTGAATAAGGTTGGCAACTTTAGCAGTTTCCGTATCCTCCTCTCTTTGCGTGTCCCCATCTCCAATATTTTCCTTATTTTCACGAATCCTTGCGCGGAGCGCAGAAGCAGACGGAAAACTCATAGAAGCCGAATGCAGAGCCCCTAAAGCCTCCGGATTTGTCGTGTCATTGTATCCTTGTCCCTCCCTGCGGATCGTGAATGGTTCAATCGAACTGCCGGTTCGGATCAGCGCCTTGAGATACTCGACTCCAAGGATGTCATTGGGAGAAGAGAGTGGAATCTGAGGACTTGAACTTGAAGAGGATGAGGATGCAGAAAGCATAACCGAAGACTCTGAACCGGAAGTTAGAGAATCTGGAGATGCCTCGATATTCTGAGACTCTAAAAACGCACGCAGGGCAAGGCTTCGGGCGAGTGGAAAAGTATTTCCCTCTTTTAAAAACGCGCGCAGACTTCGCGTGTACTCCTCGGGCTCATGCACAAGAATCTCGGCGGTGGCGCGCAGATCACTCAGAGAACCGCTCTCGCTTCCAAAGCAGAGCAAATCAACGATGCCGATCTGGTTAAAGAGTGAGACGGCTCCCCGTGCAAAGAGTTCGGCACTTGCAGTCGCAAAGGAGACCGGAAGCTCCAAAACAAGGTCAGCTCCGGCGGAGAGTGCCATGCGCGTTCGGGTGTATTTATCAAAGATTGCCGGTTCTCCGCGCTGGACAAAATCCCCGCTCATGACAACGACAACATAGTCGGCGCCGGTCTGTTTTCGCACCTCCTCGATTTGATAGAGATGACCATTGTGAAACGGATTGTACTCCGCAATAATTCCTGCTGTCTTCATAACAAAAATCCTTTCTGCATATAGGGTTTTCCCTATTATATCGTTTGTTTTTTTTGCTGTAAATCCCCCATCTGCCCAGTTGACGAAAGAAGAGGATTGGGATAGAATGAAAGTATGGAAAAAAAAACATTTTTTTCCGAAAAAACATCTTGTATACAAAAAACAGGTGTTATATAATAGTATCAAAAGCAAACGCTAAACAAATGAAAGGGGTATTGCACCATGGCATTTATTGATGTAATCAAAGAAAAAGCAAAAGCTGACAAGAAGACCATCGTTCTCCCGGAGTCTATGGACAGAAGAACTTTTGAGGCTGCTGAGAAGATTCTGAAAGAGGATCTGGCAAACTTAATCATTATCGGTACACCGGAAGAGGTTGAGGCTAACAGCAAGGGTCTGGATATCTCCGGAGCAACCATCATCAACCCGTTCACCTATGAGAAAACTCAGGAGTATGTAGACCTGTTCGTAGAGCTTCGTAAGAAGAAGGGTCTGACTCCGGAGGAAGCTAAGGAGATCATGCTCAAGGACTACGCTTACTATGGCTGTCTGATGATCAAGAACGGCGATGCTGACGGTATGGTATCTGGCGCTTGCCATTCTACCGCAAACACCTTAAGACCGTGCCTGCAGATCATCAAGACCAAGCCGGGCACCAAGCTGGTATCCGCATTCTTCCTGATGGAAGTTCCGAACTGCGAGTACGGCGAGAACGGTACTTTCGTATTCTCTGACTGCGGTCTGAACCAGAACCCGACTGCTGATGAGTTAGCAGCAATCGCTCTGAGCTCTGCTGAGAGCTTCAAGATGCTGGTTGGCAAGGAGCCGAAGGTTGCTATGCTGTCCTACTCCACCAAGGGAAGTGCAAAGCACGACGATGTAACCAAGGTACAGGAAGCTACCAGAATTGCAAAAGAGGCAGCTCCGGAGCTTCAGCTCGACGGCGAGATGCAGCTTGATGCAGCTCTGGTTGAGTCTGTTGGCGCTTCCAAGGCACCGGGCAGCACCGTTGCAGGTCACGCAAACGTTCTGATCTTCCCGAACCTGGATGCAGGTAACATCGGTTACAAGCTGGTTCAGAGACTGGCAAAGGCAGAGGCTTATGGCCCGATGTGCCAGGGTATTGCAAAGCCGGTTAACGATCTGTCCAGAGGATGCTCTGCTGACGATATCGTAGGCGTTGTAGCAATCACTGCTGTACAGGCTCAGATGAACTAATTAAACCGATTAGCGAAAGCTTTGAGTCGAATCAAAAATGTTTGATCCCACGATCATCATAAAAAGAATTAGCGTTTACAACTCAGAAGGGGATTGTTTCCCCTACTGAGCTATACGCTCCGCGTGGGTGCGCAGTGATTCTGATTGAAAAATGTCAGCAGAGCTGACCAGAATCACGCGCCAAGTCTCCGCGAGCGTAGACTTGAGTTTAGGTGCTCTTTGGATTGTCAGGATGGCGGTTCGGAGAGCACATTAAGGAAAAATAGGAGAAAATAGAAATGAAGATTTTAGTCATCAACTGCGGAAGTTCTTCCCTGAAATATCAGCTGATCGATATGACAGATGAGAGCGTAATCGCAAAGGGATTATGCGAGAGAATCGGTATCGAGGGTTCTAAGCTGACCCATCAGCCGGCTGGCAAAGACAAGTATGTCGTAGAGAATCCGATGCCGGATCACACCGTAGCAATCCAGATGGTTATGGATGCTCTGCAGGATCCGGAGCACGGTGTAATCAAGAGCACCGACGAGATTTCCGCAATCGGTCACCGCGTTCTGCACGCTGGTACCGTTTACAGCGAGTCTTGCGTTGTAAATGAGGATGTAAAGCGCGTTGTTCGTGAGTGCTTCGATTTAGGACCTCTGCACAACCCGGCAAACCTGATGGGTATCGAGGCTTGTGAGAAGGCAATGCCAGGCAAGAAGAACGTAGCTGTATGGGATACCGCTTTCGGTATGGCTATGCCGGAGAAGGCATATATGTATGCAATCCCGCATGAGTACTATGAGAAGTACAGCATCCGCAGATATGGCTTCCACGGAACCAGCCATATGTTCGTATCTGGCGAGGCTATCAAGTTCGGTGGACTTGACCCGAAGACCGCAAAGGTTATCGTTTGCCACTTAGGAAACGGTGCAAGCATCTCTGCTTCCATCGGTGGTAAGTGCGTAGACACCAGCATGGGTCTGACTCCTCTTGAGGGTCTGATCATGGGAACCAGAAGTGGTGATATCGACCCGACCGTTGTTCAGTTCATCTGCAACAAGGAAGGCAAAACCGTAGACGAGGTTCTGAACATCCTGAACAAGAAGTCTGGTGTACTCGGCATGAGCGGTGGCGTTTCCAGCGACTTCCGTGACATCGAGACTGCAGCTAAGGAAGGCAATCACCTTGCAGAGGTTGCTCTCGAGGCATTTGTTTACCGCGTGGCAAAATACATCGGCGCTTACACCGCAGCAATGAACGGCGTAGATGCAATCGCATTTACCGCAGGTGTTGGTGAGAATGATAAGGCAACCAGAAAGAACGTATGTGAGTACCTTGGCTACCTCGGCGTTAAGATCGACGATGAGGCAAACGATGTAAGAGGTAAGAACACCGTGATTTCTGCTGCTGATTCTAAGGTTAAGGTTATGCTGATCCCGACCAACGAGGAGTTAGCAATTGCACGCGAGACCAAGCGTCTGACCGAGTAATTTAAGCAATTAATTGTAATCAACAGAACTTCTGACAGAATTGCAAAGTGGTTTTGGAAGACGGCGGTGATCCGAAGCAATGAGACTTTGGAATGACCGCCGTTGTTTCCCGCATTTTGCGGAAAATTTTAGAAAAAGATAAAACTTTTTATTGACAAAGCGAGACCATCTATGTATAATGTTTAAGGTGCGTATTAGGAGATTAATATGCTGATTAATTTAACAGAGCTGTTTACCAGAGATGGAAAAGAGAAAGACTATACATGCGAGATTGACATGGATGGACTTGAGACCAGAAATGGGATATATCCGATCATGTCAAAGGAGCCTGTGTCTCTTCATATTCGGAATCTCGGAGATCGTAAGTTATTGCTTGAGGGTCAGACAAAGGTAACTTTGCAGATCCCATGCGACCGGTGCCTGGAGCCGGTAAACTGTCCTTTCGATCTTACCCTTGAGGACGAGCTGGATATGAGCAAGACAGAGGAAGAGCGTGCAGAGGATCTCAATGAACAGCCCTATGTAAGCGGTTATAATCTGGATGTAAACCGGTTGCTCAGTAACGAGCTATTGCTGAATCTGCCTATGAAGGTATTGTGCAGGGAAGACTGCAAAGGGATTTGCAATAGATGTGGTGCGAACCGGAATCACACGGCTTGCTCCTGTGACCAGAGTTCGCCTGACCCAAGAATGTCAGTAATCCAGGATTTATTTCAAAAGTTTAAGGAGGTGTAAACCATGTCTATCTGCCCAAAGAATAAAACTTCCAAAGCAAGACGCGACAAGCGTAGAGCTAACTGGAAAATGAGCGCTGTAAATTTAGTAAAGTGCAGCAAGTGTGGCGCGCTGATGATGCCTCATCGTGTGTGCAAGGCTTGTGGGTCTTACAATAAGAAAGAGATCGTTAAGGTTGAGGACTAATTCCCAGATCGATTTGCGAGCTCGATATGAATGAATATCAGAAGACTTTCGGATGTACGTCCGGGAGTCTTTTTTTGTCCCCAAAACTCCAATTTTGCTCCTCAAAAAATTTGGAGAAATTCATGTTGATTTATAAAATATAATCTAGTATAGTAATTAAGGAATGGAAAGACAAAAGCCGGAAAGGAGAATCGGCATGATTAAGGTAGCAGTAGACGCGATGGGCGGAGACAATGCCCCTGGCGAGATCATAAAAGGTGCGGTGGATGCGGTGAGTCGCAGAAATGACATTCAGGTTCTGCTGACAGGTCGCAAAGAGGTGCTTGAGGCGGAGCTGAACAAGTTTTCGTATCCAAGAGAGCAGATTCAGATTGTTCCCGCATCGGAAGTGATCGAGACCGGAGAACCGCCGGTGAATGCGATCCGTAAGAAGAAGGATTCCTCGATTGTGGTTGGCATGAATCTGGTAAAGAACGGGCAGGCTGATGCTTTTGTGTCTGCGGGAAGCTCAGGAGCGATTCTTGTGGGCGGACAGGTCATCGTCGGCAGAATCAAGGGAGTCGAGAGACCACCATTTGGTGCATTGATTCCGACAGAGAAGGGCGTTTCCCTTCTGCTTGACAGCGGAGCAAATGTGGACGCAAGACCGTCTCACCTGCTTCAGTTCGCGCGGATGGGTTCGATTTACATGGAACATGTGGTCGGCATCCCGCATCCGAGAGTCGGCATTGTGAATGTCGGAGTGGAGGAGGAGAAGGGCAATGCGCTCGTAAAAGAGACGTTTCCTCTCTTGAAAGAGTGTTCCGACATCAACTTTACCGGAAGTATTGAGGCAAGAGAGATTCCGCATGGCGGAGCAGATGTCATTGTCTGCGAGGCATTCACGGGAAATGTCATCCTGAAACTTTATGAGGGAACGGCATCGACGCTGATGCATATTGTGAAAAAGGGAATGATGAGTTCACTTCGGAGCAAGATCGGAGCTTTGCTGGTGAAGCCGGCACTCAAGGAGACGCTTAAGTCGTTTGATGCGACCCAGTATGGCGGAGCACCGCTTCTGGGACTCAAGGGACTCGTTGTGAAGACACACGGAAGCGCAAAGGCAGTGGAAGTGAGCAATTCCATCATACAGTGTGTGACTTTCAAGGAACAGAAGATCAACGAGAAGATTCAGGAAAGCCTGAAGACGGAAAAACAGGATCTTTAAATAAAGATCAAGTAAAAGCAAGACAGACAGTAAAACAAAAAGTAAGTAAAAACCAACAGAAAACAAAAAAAGAAGAAAAAGAAATAGGAAGAGGAGAGAAAAAATATGGAATTCGAGAAGCTTCAGAACATTATTGCGGAGGTTATGAACGTAAGCGCAGATGAGATCAGCATGGAGACCACTTTTGTTGAGGATCTGGGAGCAGACTCTCTGGATATTTTCCAGATCATCATGGGAATCGAGGAGGAGTTTGACATCGAGATCCCGACTGAGGCAGCAGAGCAGATCGTGAGCGTTGCAGATGCCGTTGATCAGATCAAGAGTGTTCTGAACTAATTGTAAATAATCGGAACAATTCTGGACGAATCGAATCAGAAGAGTCAAAAAAGAGATGAGCAGAGAAACAAAAAGGGGCTGTCGGGAGTGTCCGTGCGCCCCTTTTGCTTGTAAAAAGGAGAAAACATGAATCGCGAATTGAAAGAACTGGAACAGAAAATAGGTTATCAGTTTCAGGATGAAAAGTTATTTGCCCAGGCAATGACACACAGCTCCTATGCAAATGAGCACCGTCTGAGCAAGGCCGGATGCAACGAGCGTCTGGAGTTTCTTGGAGATGCCGTTTTGGAGGTTGTCTCAAGTGACTTCCTTTTTCACATGTATCCGGACAAGCCGGAGGGTGAGCTGACGAAGATCCGCGCGAGCATCGTGTGCGAGCCGACTTTGGCATACTGTGCAGGGGATATTGATCTTGGTTCCTATCTGCTTCTTGGAAGAGGCGAGGAGGCAACCGGTGGACGAGGACGCAATTCTGTTGTATCGGATGCGATGGAGGCATTGATCGGAGCCATTTATCTGGATGGTGGTTTTGCTAATGCAAAAGAGTTCATACATCGCTTTATTATGAACGACATTGAGCACAAACAGCTCTTTTATGATAGCAAGACAATCCTTCAGGAGATGGTGCAGGCTACCACGGAAGATCATCTGGAGTATGAGGTTCTGCGCGAGGAGGGACCGGACCACAACAAGACATTTGAGGTGAGAGCGCTTCTCGGTGGCGAGGAGATCGGTCGCGGAACCGGAAGAACAAAGAAGGCGGCAGAGGCAGTCGCTGCCTATCGGGGAATTTTAAAGCTGAGAAATAATAAGGAATAATCGAGCATGTATTTAAAAAGCATAGAGATTCAGGGCTTTAAATCATTTGCAAACAGGATTCTCTTTGAGTTTCACAACGGAATCACCGGAATTGTGGGACCGAACGGAAGCGGAAAGAGCAATGTTGCAGATGCGGTTCGCTGGGTTTTGGGCGAGCAGAGAGTCAAGCAATTGCGCGGTGGGACGATGCAGGACGTTATCTTTGCCGGAACGCAGATGCGCCGTCCGCAGGGATTTGCCTATGTTGCAATCACACTGGACAACTCGGATCACCAGCTTGCGGTTGATTTTGATGAGGTGACGGTCTCGAGACGGCTGTACCGCTCCGGTGAGAGTGAGTATCGGATCAATGGAACGGCGTGTCGTCTGAAGGATGTCAATGAGCTGTTCTACGATACGGGTATCGGAAAAGAGGGGTACTCGATCATCGGTCAGGGACAGATCGACAAGATTTTGAGCGGAAAGCCGGAGGAGAGGCGTGAGCTTTTCGATGAGGCTGCCGGGATTGTGAAGTTTAAGAGACGAAAGGCGCTCGCACAGAAAAAACTCGAGGATGAGAAACAGAATCTTGTCCGCGTGACGGATATTCTCGCGGAGCTGGAAAAACAGGTCGGACCGCTTGAGCGACAAGCGGAGACCGCAAAGAGGTATTTAGCACTCAGAGAAGATCAGAAGCGCTGTGAGGTCAACCAGTTTTTGATGGAGACCGAGGAGTTTCAGGCTCAGGCGGAAGCGATCAATGAGAAATTAAAGATTGCGGAGGCAGATCTTTCGCAGGTCAGGGCGCAGTCGGATGCACTGAAAGAGTCTTACGGAAAACTTGAGCAGGAGACTGCTGAGCTTGATCTTGAGATCTCGGAAAAGCGCACGCTCTTAAATCAGCATGAGATGGAGGCGGGAAGCCTTGAGGGACAGATCAATGTCCTCCATGAGCAGATCAATACTGAGAAGATGAATGCAGAGCATATCCGCTCGCGCATGGAGACGGTGCTTCGCGATTTAACAGACCGCAATCAGCAGATGGAGTCCTACCGGATCACAAAGGATGAAGCATCCGAGAAGGCATTAGAGAGCAGTCAGCGTCTGACGGCACAGACGGATGAACTTCGCCGACAGGATGAGAATCTTGCATTTCTCGAGCAGAAGATCGAGGAGGCAAAGAATGGAATTATCACAGCGTTAAATGAGAAAGCCTCCCTCACGGCGAGAGAACAGCGCTATGAGGCGATGCTTGAGCAGGTTCAGGTGCGTCGCTCGGAGGTCAGCCAGAAACTTTTAAAGATCAAGAGTGATGAGTCGGTTCAGGATGAGCAGATCGAGAATCAACAGGTTGAGATTGGGCGCGCAAAGGAGAAACTCGAAACACTGAAAAGCGCGCAGGCGGAGTCGGAGAGTCAGCAGACTCTGCTTGAGAAAAGCTGTCGAAAGCTTCGCCAGTCGCTCTCGGAGGCACAGCAGGAGCAGAAGATTGCGTCTGCTAAGTTTGATTCCCTGCGAAATCTTGCAGAGCGCTATGAGGGCTATGGAAGCAGTACACGGCGTGTGATGGAGCAAAAAGCGCGTGTTTCCGGAATTCACGGAGTCGTTGCCGATCTGATCACGACGAAGAAAAAGTATGAGACGGCGATCGAGACGGCTCTCGGCGGAAGCATTCAGAATGTAGTGACGGATTCCGAAGAGACCGCAAAAGAGCTGATTGAGTACCTCAAGAAAAATCGTTTCGGTCGTGTGACGTTTCTTCCACTCACAAGTATCGGTCAGGGCGGGGGATTTTCAAGACCTGAGGCGCTCTCTGAGCCGGGAGTCATCGGTCTTGCGAGTGATCTCGTCTCAACGGAGGCACAGTATCAGGTGCTTGCGCTTCATCTGCTCGGTCGCGTGCTCGTCGTCGACACGATCGATCATGCGATTGCACTCGCAAGAAAATTCCGCTACACACTTCGCATTGTGACCTTAGAGGGCGAGCTTTTGAGCGCCGGAGGTTCGATGACGGGTGGTGCGTTCAAGAACACGAGCAATCTGCTCGGAAGAAAGCGAGAGCTTGATGAGCTTGAAGGGCAGTGTGTGCGTGCCGGTGAGAAAAGTCAGAGACTTGCTCAGGAACTGAAAGAGCAGGAAAACGCTTTTGCAAAAGTACAGAGGGAGCGGACAAAACTGAATCAGAATGTGCAGGAGGCTTCGATCCGCTACAATACCGCTACGCTTGCCCTCAAACAGATTGAGACGAGAAGAGAGGAGATCCGCGAGTCTTCAAGAGATCTTATGCTTGAAAACGGACAGCTCGAGACCCAGATCAAGGAGATTGAGGCGAGTCGGAGAAAGGTCAGAGAGGAGACGGGGATTCTCGCAAAGAAGAATCAGGACTTCAACGAGGAGATTGAAAAGCGGGGAAGCGAGCTGGAAAAAGCCAAGCGCGAACGTGAGCTTGCATCTGCAAAGATTGAGCAGATCCGTATGGAGGAATCGACACTCAAGCAGAATGAGGCATTTGCACAGCAGAATATTTCCCGTGTAGAAGAGGAAATTGGCAAACTCGAGGAAGAACTCAAATCGCTCAGAGGTGGGAGCGAGGGGTCTGAGGATGCCATTGACCAGAAAAATCAGGAGATCGAGGCACTGAAAGCGCGGATTTCGGATTCAGCGAAAGAGAAGGAAGAACTTGCGAGCTCTCTTGAAAAGAAACTTGCTAACCGCGAGGCAAAAGGAAAACGCCAGAAGGAATTCTTTGATCAAAGGGAAGACCTCTCCGGTCAGATCAGCCAGCTTGACCGCGAGGCTGTCCGCCTGCAAAGCCAGAGAGAAAAGCTCGAGGAGAAGCAGGACGGACGGATTCATTATCTCTGGAACGAGTATGAGCTCACGCCGAGCATCGCAAAGAATCTTCGTGATCCCGATCTTCATGATCTTTCAGATCTTCGTGCTCGGGCAGATTCCCTCAAACAGCAGGTGCGGGCACTCGGAAATGTCAATGTCAATGCAATTGAGGCGTACAGGGAGATCTCGGAGCGCTATCTGTTTATGAAGGGACAGCACGAGGATCTTGTGCAGGCGGAGGAAGCGCTTGTAAAGATCATTGAGGAGCTTGATCTCGGAATGCGCCGTCAGTTTGAGGAAAAATTTAAGGAGATTCGGCAGGAATTTGACCGGGTGTTCCAGGAACTCTTCGGAGGAGGTCACGGAACGCTGAATCTTCAGGACGATGAGGATATCCTTGAGGCGGGCATCCAGATTATTGCACAGCCACCGGGCAAGAAACTCCAGAATATGATGCAGTTGTCCGGAGGAGAGAAGGCACTGACCGCAATCTCTCTGCTGTTTGCGATCCAGAATCTCAAGCCGTCACCGTTCTGCCTGCTCGATGAGATTGAGGCGGCACTCGATGACTCGAATGTCGACCGTTTTGCAGGGTATCTCGGCAAGTTGACGAAGAACACGCAGTTTATCGTCATCACACATCGAAGAGGTACGATGATGGCATCCGACCGTCTCTACGGAATCACGATGCAGGAGAAGGGTGTCTCCACACTTGTGTCGGTAAATCTGATTGAAGACCAGTTGGATGAATAGAAGAAGTTGGACGAATAGAAGAAATTAAGGAAATAATGAACGAATTCATGTTTGAAAAGAAAAACATGGATTTCTGTGACAGAATGTATTAAAATCGACTTATGGAGGTGGACGAGTGGAAGAGAAGAAGAAAAAGGGATTTTTCAGCCGTCTCGTGGAGGGGCTGAACAAGACGAGAGAAAATATTGTGAGCGGAATGGACTCGATCTTCAGCGGATTTTCCTCGATTGATGAGGATTTCTATGAGGAGCTTGAGGAGACTCTGATCATGGGCGATCTTGGAATCAAGACCACGACGACGATCATGGAGGATCTTCGTGCAAAGGTCAAGGCTCAGCATATCAAAGAGCCGTCTGAGTGTCGTCAGCTTCTGATCGATTCGATCCGCGAGCAGATGAACCTCGGAGAGAATGCTTACGAGTTTGAGAATCGCAAATCCGTTGTCCTTGTCATCGGTGTCAATGGAGTGGGAAAGACGACTTCAGTCGGCAAACTTGCGGGTCAGCTCAAGGATGAGGGCAAGAAAGTCATCCTGGCAGCGGCAGATACCTTCCGTGCGGCAGCGATTGAGCAGTTGACGGAGTGGGCGAATCGTGCCGGAGTCGAGATCATCGCCCAGCAGGAGGGATCGGACCCGGCGGCTGTCATCTATGATGCGGTTGCAGCGGCGAAATCCCGCCATGCGGATGTTCTGATCTGCGATACCGCAGGTCGTCTTCACAACAAGAAGAACCTGATGGAGGAGCTTCGCAAGATCAACCGGATCATTGACAAGGAGTATCCGGATGCTTACCGCGAGACGCTTGTGGTTCTCGACGGAACGACCGGACAGAATGCGATGGCACAGGCAAAGCAGTTTATGGAGGTGGCGGACATCACCGGCATCATCCTGACAAAGTTGGACGGAACCGCAAAGGGTGGAATTGCTGTGGCAATTCAGTCAGAACTGGGAATTCCGGTGAAATATGTGGGAGTTGGAGAGAAGATTGAAGATCTTCAGAAATTTGATTCCGAGGACTTTGTAAAGGCACTTTTCGAGACCTCAAAGACAGAATAGAAAAAAACATTACCGTACACAGGTAGGAATTTTAGACAGACAGAATGAAGAACAGCTGTCAGACGTCAGGGATCTGTTTTTTGATCGGATCGGGCGGATGATGGCGGGAAAAGAGGGAAAAGACATGGATCAGGAAAAGAACGAGAAGAGCATCGTAGAAGAGAACAACGAACAGGAGCTGACACTGGAAAAATTTGAGGAGGCTTCCGAGATCGTCAAGGAGGTAACTTCCGAGACGAAGCTGATTTACAGTGAGTATTTTTCTTCCATTACCGGAAACAAGGTATACTTAAAGCCGGAGAACATGCAGTACACCGGTGCTTACAAGGTGCGCGGTGCTTACTACAAGATCAGCACCCTCTCAGAGGATGAGAAGAAGAAGGGACTGATCACCGCTTCCGCAGGAAACCATGCGCAGGGCGTTGCCTATGCAGCAAAGCTCGCAGGAATCCCGGCAACGATCGTAATGCCGACGACGACCCCTCTGATGAAGGTTAACCGCACGAGAAGCTACGGTGCAGAGGTTGTGCTCTACGGAGATGTGTTTGATGAGGCGTGCGAGTACGCATACAAGCTGGCAGATGAGCACGGCTACACCTTTGTTCATCCGTTTAATGACCTTGATGTGGCAACCGGTCAGGGTTCGATCGCAATGGAAATCATCAAGGAACTGCCGACGGTTGATTACATCCTGGTTCCGATTGGTGGAGGCGGTCTGTGCACCGGCGTTTCCACTCTGGCAAAACTGCTCAATCCGAACATCAAGGTAATCGGTGTTGAGCCGGCTGGCGCAAACTGCATGCAGGCATCCTTAAAAGCAGGTCATGTGCTGACTCTGCCGACGGTCAACACGATCGCAGATGGTACCGCAGTAAAGCGCCCGGGCGAGAAGCTCTTCCCGTACATCCAGAAGTATGTGGATGACATCATCACCGTTGAGGACTCCGAGCTGATCGTAGCCTTCCTCGACATTGTAGAGAATCACAAGATGGTTGTTGAGAACTCCGGTCTTCTGACTGTCGCAGCACTCAAACATCTGAATGTGAAGAAGAAAAAGATCGTTTCCATCCTCAGCGGAGGAAACATGGACGTCATCACGATGTCTTCCGTTGTACAGCATGGTCTGATCCAGAGAGACAGAATCTTCACCGTTTCTGTTCTGCTTCCGGATAAGCCGGGTGAGCTTGCAAAGGTTGCAACTCTTCTTGCGAGTGAGCGTGGAAATGTCATCAAGCTCGAGCACAACCAGTTTGTCAGCATCAACCGAAACGCAGCTGTGGAGCTTCGCATCACGCTTGAGGCGGAGGGTACCGAGCACAAGAACAAGATTGTTCAGGCACTCAGCGATGCAGGATATCGTCCGAAACTCGTAAAGTCCAAGGGAAGTTGCTACAACGAGTAATGAGTAAGAAGAGGTCATACGCTTCACACATTACATTTTGCAGGCGCTGACTTAAAACTTGAATATCGTCAATGCAGTTAAGGAAAATGTAGTTAAGGAAAAAGAAACAAGACAGCCGGGTGTCTCAGTGGGATATGGGATATCCGGCTGTTTGTTGAGAGGGACAAAGAGGGGAAAACGGGAAAGATGGAAGAATACAAGGAGAAAACCCCGCTCGGGGCAAATATTCATTATTTTATTAAATGGACACTGATCTCGGTGGTGACGGGATGCATCGTTGGTCTGGTGGGAACTGCATTTGGAAAGGGCGTCGCGTTTGCAACAACGTTCTGGCAGAGTCATCACTGGAGTCTGTTTCTGATGCCGGTAGTCGGACTTTTCATTGTCTGGCTCTACCGCGTTACAAAGGAGGAGAAGAACCGAGGAACGAACATGGTGATCTCCTCGATCTCCTCAAATGAGAAGATTACGCTGGCGACAGCGCCGTTGATTTTCTGTTCGACGATCTTGAGCCACTGTGTCAGTGCATCCGTCGGAAGAGAGGGAGCTGCCTTACAGCTTGGAGGTGCGCTCGGCGATCTGTTTGGAAGTGTGCTTCGTCTTGATGAGAAGGACAAGAAGATTGCGGTTATGTGTGGAATGAGCGCCTGCTTTGCGGCCGTGTTTGGGACACCGCTTGCAGCGGGAGTCTTTGCGATGGAGGTTGTGAGCATCGGTGTCATGTATTATTCGGCTCTTGTGCCGTGCTTGTTTGCCTCATTTATCGGAGCCGGGATTGCGGGAAAACTTGGACTTGCACCGGAATCATTTCCGGTCAGCGAGGTTCCGGCGATGAGCATTTCCGGAGCAGTCTTTGCGGTGATTCTTGCGATGGTCTGCGCGTGCGCGGGAATTCTTCTGTGTGTTTCCTTGCATAACAGTGGAAAGCTCGCTCAGAAACTCGTGCCGAATCCTTATCTTCGCGTTCTTGCGGGAAGTGTGATTTTTATTGTGCTGACGCTGATTTTTAAGGAGCGTTATTACAATGGCGGAGGCATGCAGTTGATTGAGCGCTGTTTTGAGGGCGAGAGCGTTCCGGTCTATGCGTTTCTGATGAAGATTGTGTTTACCTCGATTGCACTCAGCGCTGGATTCAAGGGCGGTGAGATTGTGCCGACGCTGACGGTTGGAGCGAGTGTCGGCTACCTGTTGACAGGTGTGCTTCCGCTCCCATCTTCACTTGGAACTGCAATGGGAATGGCTTGTTTGTTCGTGAGCGTGACGAACTGTCCGGTCTCGACGATTCTGATGGCATTTGAGCTGTTTGGATTTGAGGCAATGCCGTATTTTGCGATTGCGGTTGCAGTCAGCTTCACACTCTCGGGATATTATGGGCTGTACAGCAGTCAGAAGTTTATTTATTCCAAGATTCGCAATGAGTATATCAATCGGAAGTCTCATTAAAATCTTATTAAATGAGTGGCTGTCTGGGCAGTTTCAGGTATTTTGGGATGTTTTACATGGAGTTTATTTTTGTAAAGAGGGAGGACAAGATGAAAACGAAAATCAACCATGCATGGGTTTTGACGATGAATCAGGAGTTTCAGATGTACCGGGATGGGTATGTCGTGATTGAGGATCAAAAGATTGTTGAGACAGGAGACGGAGAGGGGCCGAGTGATGTGGATCAGACCGTGAACGCACAGGGCGGAATCCTGATGCCGGGCATGATCAACACACACAGCCATATCTCAATGATTCCGTTTCGCTCGATGGGCGATGACTGTCCCGATCGTTTGAGAAAGTTTCTCTTCCCTCTTGAGCTTGAGGCGATGACACCAGAGCTTGTGTATCGTGGGGCACGTTATGGGATCTGTGAGCTTCTGCTTTCAGGGGTGACGACTATCACCGACATGTACTATTTTGAAGAGGAGGTTGCGAGAGCCTGCGAGGAGATGGGAATCCGCGCATGGGTCGGTCAGACGGTTATTGACCAGCCGACCTGCGACGCAAAGGACGGAAGAGAGGAGCTTGCGCGCTGTGAGAATTTTTTGAAAGAGTGGGCAGGTCATGACCGGATTCATCCGATCGTCGCTCCACATGCGACAAACACGAACCCGCCGGAGCTTTTAAAAGAGGCCTATGAGCTTGCAAAGAAGTATCAGACACTTTATACCCTCCATGTCAGCGAGATGGACTATGAGATGACGATGTTCCGCGATAAATATGGAAAGACTCCGATCGAGTTTCTCTATGATCTCGGAGTGCTCGGACCGGATACGCTTGCAGTTCACTGCATCCATGCGACACCGAACGATGTACACTTATTTGCTGAAACGGGGACAAAGGTGGCACATTGTGTCGGGGCAAATATCAAGGCGGGAAAGGGAGTTGCACCAGTCAAGGAAATGCTTGAGTCCGGTGTCGTTGTCGGTGTCGGAACGGATGGACCGTCCTCTGGAAATACCCTCGATCTCTTTACACAGTTTAAGATGATTGCCGGTCTTCAGAAGACGCACTACCATGACCGCAGTGCGATGCCGACGCAGAGTATTGTCGCAATGGGAACGAAAGGCGGTGCGTGTGCACTCGGAGCGGAGACAGAGATCGGAACGATTGAGGTTGGAAAGTGCGCAGATCTTGTTCTTGTCGAGACGAAATCGGTGAACATGTTCCCGGTCTACAATCCATATTCAGCTCTCGTCTACTCGGCAAATGCCTCAAATGTAGATAAAGTCTGGGTCAATGGAAGACTTCTTGTCGATGGTCACAAACTCGTGAATGTCTCGCTTGATGCGGAGAGAGAGGCACTGATGCATGAGATGCCGGCGTTTGTCCGTCAGGCGGAGACCTACGCGGATGTGCTGTAAAAGGACTCCTATTCTTAGTTGCATAAGGGAATTTATAAAAACAAGGTTGACTTTTGAATCACATAATGATATGGTATATTTATTAAAAAACGTGATAAGAGATAAACCAAATATAAGAGGGACTGTTTAATGAAAGCAAAATTGCTTATAAATGAAGAGTCTCTTTTTGATTGGCGTTAGAGTCGAAAAGAAGGATGAGAGTTAAACGATATCATTCAAAAGATTCGGAAGATGCGATTTCAAAGATGCCTTCGGTTTGTCCTGTCATCATGATTTACATGCAGAAAGGTTGGGAAGACCATTGTTAGAGAAGAAGACAAAGATTTATCTGTTGTTTATTCTGCCGGGCTGTCTGTTTCTTGCGGTATTTATGCTGATTCCGCTGTTCTCCCTCATTTTCAAGACGTTTTTCGATGAGAGTGGAGCGTTCTCCCTGGCGAATTATTTCACCCTGCTTCAGAGTACTTACTTTCAGCAGGTATTTTGGCGAAGCATTCGCTTGAGCCTGATCAGCACGATTGTCTGTGCCGGTCTGGGATTTCCGACCGCCTATTACATTTCCAAGTATTCCAAGAACAAGGGTGTACTGATGGCGCTTGCCGTCTTCCCGATGTTCACGAGTCCGGTTATCCGCTCGTTCAGCTGGATGGTTATTCTCGGTAAGAAGGGCATTGTGAATCAGATGCTTGTGTCGACTGGTCTGATCCATAAGCCGATCAGCCTGCTCTATAATGAGTTTTCGATGGTCGTTGGTTTCATTCAGCTCTTCCTTCCGCTGATGATTCTCTCTCTGATCGGTGTGATGGACAACATTTCGGAGGATCTGAATCTGGCAGCGGGAAGCCTTGGAGCTTCCAAGATGGCGACGTTCCGCCATGTGGTTTTGCCACTGAGTATTCCGGGACTTGTGACCGGAAGCGTTCTCGTCTTTACCGGATGCCTGACTGCGTACACGACCCCTCAGCTTTTGGGAGGTACCGATACCCGAGTGCTTGCGACGATGATCTATCAGCAGGCGATGTCTTTAGGCGACTGGACACAGGCTTCCGTAGTTGCGGTTGTGATGATTGTTGTGACGATTCTCGTCTCGAGTGGCATCAACGCAATCAGCCGAAAGTTAAACCCGACGATTTGATAAAAGGAGAAGATTATGGCACTTCTGGAATTACAGAATATTACAGCTGGATATGACAAAAACATCATTCTGAAGGATTTAAACTTTCAGGTGGAGAAAGGAGAACTCGTCTCCCTGCTCGGCTCGAGTGGCTGTGGAAAGACAACGACGCTTCGCCTGATTGCAGGATTTTCCAATCCGATTGACGGACAGTTTATTTTTGACGGAAAGGACTACACGAACGTTCCGTTGAACAAGAGAAACTTCGGCTTCGTGTTCCAGAGCTATGCTCTGTTCCCGCACATGACGGTGTTTGACAACGTGGCATTCGGACTCAGAATGAGAAAGACTCCGGAGGATCAGATCAAGAAGGAAGTTCTTGAGATGCTTGAGACCGTAGATCTGAAGGGATTTGAGAATCGTTTCCCGAAGGAGATGTCCGGTGGACAGCGTCAGCGAGTTGCGCTTGCCCGTGCGCTGGTGATCAAGCCGGATCTTCTGCTTCTCGATGAGCCGCTCTCAAACCTGGATGCGAAACTGCGCGTCAAGATGCGTGTGGAGATTCGTCGTCTTCAGCAGAAATTTGGATTTACCGCAATCTATGTTACTCATGATCAGGAGGAGTGCTTTGCAATCTCTGATAAGGTTGCGATCATGAATCACGGTGTGATCGAGCAGATGGATACCCCGTCTGCAATCTACAATCATCCGAAGACCGAGTTTATCGCTCATTTCGTTGGATTTGAGAATTTCCTTGACCTGAAAAAGACCGAGACCGCAGGCATTTATCTTGCGGACGACGGTACAAAGATTCAGGTGGCGGACAGAAAAGAGGGAGAGAACCTGCGCGGATGCATCCGCCCGGAGGACATTCTGATGGTTTCGGCGGGATCTGAGGCACCAAATCAGATTTCCGGAGAGATTCTGGTAAGTACATTCCTTGGAAAGCGCAATCAGTACAACGTGCGCACCGCAATCGGTGAGTTCGAGGTCAGCACTGACCAGGAGAGTGTTTACAAGGCAGGAGACAAGGTGGCACTGTCTCTGACCCCAAATAAAATCATTTTGCTTTAAAATTTTGTTTTAACGAAGGAGAGGAAGGAAAAGGATTATGAAAAAGAAAATCATGAGCGTTGCAATGGTCGCACTGATGACCGCATCCCTGACTGCATGTGGCGGTTCTGCAAAGGAGGAGACCACCGCGCCGGCATCCGAGGCAGAGAAGACAACGGAAGCGGAGCAGAGTGAGGCAACTGAGGCAGGCAGTGAGTCTGCTGATACCGCAGATCTGGGAAATTTTGAGGGTCAGGAGCTTCGTGTTTCCACCTTCTCTTTCAATGCAGAACTGCTTCAGAAGAACGTTTATGATCCGTTTGAGAAGGCAACCGGCTGTAAGCTGATTGTTGAGGGCGGAAAGAATGCAGAGCGTGTAACCAAGATCAAAGAGACTCCGGACAATTACGATGTCGTTGTGATCGGTGATTCCTTTGTCGCTGATTTGATGGATCAGGGTCTGATCGATACGATCGATTCCACGAAGCTGACGAATCTCGATGGTCTGTATGACGTTGCAAAGGCACCGTTTGGCGAGGAATACGGTCCGGCTTATACCTTCAACCGTCTGGGAATCGTTTATGATAAGTCCACCTGCCCGATCGAGATCAAGTCCTGGGCTGATCTGTGGAATCCGGAGCTTGAGGGTTCGATTGCAATCCCGGATATTACGACGACAACAGGTCCGCTGTTCTACTACTCTGTTGCAGAGATGGAGAACCTGACTCCGGGCAAGGATGACGATGCAATCTTTGCAAAGATGGAAGAGTTAAAGCCGAACGTAATGAAGACCTACACCAGCGCAAACGACACGATCACAATGCTGAACCAGGGTGAGATCTCCGTTGCAGTTCTTCTTGACTACTCCTACACCTCCGCAAAGTCCGCTTCTGAGGATTATGTATGGGTAGATCCGACTGAGGGAAGTTACAGCGGTTTCAACACAATCAACATCATCAAGGGAACCAAGAACAAAGAGCTGGCAGAGGCATTTGTAAATTTCTACATCTCTAAGGAAGTTCAGGAGGCAGAGGCACTTGACGGTGTAGATGCTCCGGTTCGCAAGGATGTAGAGCTGACTGAGGAGCAGGCAGCAAACTTTACTTACGGCGAAGAGATGATCAACAGCCTTCAGATTCCGGATTGGGCAGTCATCAACGAGAACAAGGCTGACTGGACAAACCGTTGGAACGAGCTGTTCTCTGTACAGTAATCCATCTGTTCCTGTATATGGGCAGGTATTTTCTGAACGGAAAATGCCGTATGATACAGTGATACTTATCTCTCTGCTGACAGACAACATTAGGAATTAAAAAAGAGGAGCAAAATACATCATGAAGAAGAGTAAATCTCTGTTGGCCGTCACGATCCTGGTTTACATCTTTCTGATCGGACCCCTGCTTGTCATCATGGCAGCGTCCTTCAGTGAGACGAATTATCTGAAATTCCCGGGAGAAGGATTCACACTTGAGTGGTATCGTCAGATCCTGAAAGTGAAATCCTTCGGCAGTGCGGCAAAATACAGCACCATCATTGCATTTGTTGCTACATTTATCGCCCTGATTCTGGGACTTCCGGCAGCTTATGCACTGAATCGTTACCGTTTTAAGGGAAAGGAAGTCATCAAGGGTATGTTCCTTTCTCCGGTGCTGATTCCGGTGATTGTACTCGGATTCGTGATGTTGCGCTATGTCGTGAATCGTTTTCACCTTCCGGCTCTGCCGAGTCTTCTGATCGGTCATACGATCCTTTCGATTCCGTATGTGATGCGAGTGATCACCTCGAGTCTTGCAAACTTTGACTTCTCGATGGAGGAGGCAGCGCGGATTCTCGGAGCAAGCAGTGGATACACCTTTTTCCACATCCTGCTTCCGAACATCAAGTCCGGTATTGTCTCTGCCTGCATCATGGCAGTGATCAACTCCTTCAACAACGTATCCCTGTCTGCCTTCCTCACAAGTGCCGGTGTATCGGTACTGCCGATTGAGATGATGGCATATGTGGAGTATCACTTTGATCCGACGATCGCAGCGCTTGCGACGCTGATGATGGTGATTACGCTTGGCGTTATGCTGATCATTGAGAAGACGTTGGGACTTCAGAGTGTGGTTTAAAATCGATTAGGTCCTTTGGATTAGATTTAGAAAAATATGGGGCTGTTGCCTTGCAGAGGAATTTCCGGATGAAGTTCTTCTGTCAAGCGACAGCCCCTGTTTTTATAGGGAATTCTGGTTAACGTTACTGGATTTTATTTAATTAGTTTTGCAAGGGCTTCCGGGAGCGGTGGAAGAAGCTCTGCGGGGAGAGTACCGCCCTTGACACCAACGATTGCGGAAGAAACCTGGTTTGCGTAGGCGATGGAGTCATGAAGCGGAAGACCAAGTGTCAGACAGGCGAGGATCGTTCCGATGTGGGAATCTCCGGCGCCAATCGTGTCGACGATCTTCTTTGCCGGGACAGGAGGAACGAGGTAGGAAGTTCCGTCTTTCTCAATGCAGAACGCTCCGTCAGCGCCGAGGGTGATGATGACGGTGTTCTGTGTCTTCTCGTGAAGAAGGCGTCCGGCTTCCTTAACATCTGTGCATCCGCTTAGATCCATCGCTTCCTGCTCATTGATGTGAAGCATCGGGTGAAGTGCCATCATTCGGTCGGTGCGCTCAGCCGAAATCCGTTTTCCGCGCGGTCCCGGGGCATAGCAAACGGTCAGCGAAGGGTGATCCTCCAAGTATTCGATGAGGTTGTCGCCGGTCTTCTCCTCAATTTCAAGTCCGCATACATAGACAAGACCATATTCATCTGCAGGATAAGGTTCCATCCATTCTTTTTGAAAGGTGTATTCGACACCATGATAGGAGAGAAACGTGCGCTCTCCGGAAGCCTCAACGAGGCAGTAGCAACAGCCATTCTCCTGGTCGGGAACGGAGACAGAGATCGGGATTCCTGCACGTTTCATATTGGAAGCAACATAATCGCCGAACATTCCACTTCCGACCGGGGTGATGAAGGTGTGCGGAGCGTGAAGAAGACGGAACATCTGAGCGGTATTGAATGCACATCCGCCAAGTGCCATGCTCTGAGAAGTCGGACGGAGATTTTCCTGCGTCTTTGGAAGATGGTCGACATTGATGATGACATCCACGCAGGTGGAGCCGATGATAAGTGCTGGTTTCATGAAAGTATGCCTCCTGACTGTGTAATTTCTGAGATTGTGAAACTCGATAAATTTCCACAGCTGTTTCTGCTGACAGTGCTTGTCAGGTGTGGAAATTGTGTGTGAAATAGCACAAAAATATTCCAATTTATTATAAGGCAAGAACAGGTTTCTATCAAGAGCGATGCTTGTAGAAAGCAAAAAAATGTTCTATAATAGTTACAGTTTGTGCAGCGCATAAACAGGAACAGAAAATTTTGCAGGAAAGGGAAAAAGGCAGATGATTCTTGTACTGGAAAAAAAGCGGAAAGAATCGGCAAAAGAATACATCATGCGGATTCTCCTCGATAATATTGTCAACGTCAGATTAAAACCGGGGGATCAGCTTCTTGAGAGAGATTTCTGTGAACTTTGCGGTGTAAGTCGGACACCGTTTCGGGAAGCACTTTTGGAACTGGCGCAGAGACATCTGGTGGAGATTCGGCCGAAGATCGGTACCTATGTCTCTTATATTGATCTGGATCTTGTCGACGAGGTGCGCCACATGCGAAGTGTTCTGGAATCAGAGCTTGCAAGGATGGCATGCAGAATGATCGGGGAAGACGATTTGAAAAAACTTCGGGAGAATGTTGCACGCTGGAAAGTGTGTGTCGAGACGGATCAGGTCGAGGAGAGTCTTGTCCTTGACAAAGAGTTTCACGGAATGATTTATCAGCTGTGTGGGAGAGGCTACTGGCATGAGCTTGCAGAAGGATTGGCTCCTCATTTTGACCGAACTTCAACGTTAAAGTATCTGTGCAGATTGGCAACAGAAAATGTGATTCAGGATCATGAAGAACTGCTCGATGCGATTGAAGACAGGGATGAGGAGAAGGCATCGGAGATTGCGCGCCGTCATTTGAACCGCTATACGGAGAATATCGAGGATATTCGGGAACATTTTCCGGATTATTTTGTGAAGCCCAAAATATTGCAAAAAGAAGGATTAACATAATAAGAAAAAACAATTATAGTTTATACAGAGTGTAAGCTGTGACAAAAATAAGACGATGGGAGAAAAACGATGTACGAGAAGATTACAGAATATGCGCGTATGCTCGATGAGAAGAGCCGGGCGAGAAGAAGAGATTTTCATAAGCATCCGGAGATGGCCTGGTATGAGATGCGAACCTCGGCAATCATTGCAAAGACGCTGACTGAACTTGGCTATGATGACGTGTTGACCGGAAAAGAAGTTTGTCTGGAATCTGCCCGTATGGGAGTCCCGTCGGAAGAGGAGCTGCAGGCTCATGCGAGGGAGGCGATTGCGTGGGGAGCGCCAGAGGAGTATCTGACCGATGAGATGAAGGAAGGATACACCGGAGTGATCGGAATTCTGCACTGTGGGGAAGGCCCGGTTGTTGCTCTGCGTTTTGATATTGATTGCCTTGGAATGAGGGAGGATGCAACCACGGAGCACCGCCCGTACCGCGAGGGCTTTGCGTCTGAGCATTTGGGGTGGATGCATGCCTGTGGTCATGATGGTCATGCGACGATCGGTCTCGGAGTTGCCGAGGTTCTGATGAAGATGAGAGATCAGATTCACGGCACAGTCAAGCTGATTTTTCAGCCGGGCGAGGAGGGAGGAAAGGGCGCACGCGCGATTGTTGCCCACGGTCATCTCGACGATGTGGATTACTTTATCGGAACTCACGTTGCACCGAGCGGTGGTCCGGACGATGGAGATCTGACACCGGGAACCTGGGGCTCTCTTGCAAACTGGAAGTACGATGTGCATTTTTATGGAAAGGCTGCACATGCGGGGGGATTTCCGGAGAAGGGATGCAATGCGATCGTTGCAGCGGCAAATGCAGTCCTCAACCTCTATGCGATTCCGAGACACAGCGATGGCATTACGCGCGTCAATGTCGGTGTGATTGAGGGTGGAACAGGAAGAAATGTGATCCCGGATCATGCGGTGCTTCAGATGGAGGTGCGTGGAGCGACGACCGAGATCAACAGCTATATGGATGAGCAGGCAAAGCGGATCTGTCAGGCAGCGGCGGATATTGCGGGATGTCGGTGTGAGATGGTGCTTCAGGGAGGCGGAGAGTCCCAGCAGAGCGATGAGGATTTCCTCGCCTACATCGGCAATCTTGTCCGCGAGCAGATGCCGGATTTGAAAGTCAGCAGTTGTGAGAATGCACAGAACTGGGGAAGTGAGGACATCTCCCTGATGATGAACCGCGTGCAGGAGCATGGCGGAAAGGCGACTTATATGAGATCGGTAACGGACATGGCATCTGCTCAGCACACGACAGCCTTTGATTTTGATGAGAAGGTGCTTGGCGATGCAATCCGTGTCTTCTCTCTGATTGTGTGTGATCTCCTGAAATAGTTAGTGGGAAAAGCCGAGACGATAAGAGCGTACAAGTGATAAGATAGTAAAAACAATAAGAGAATAAATGCGATAAGAAAGTAACTACGGTAAGCGTTTTAAAAGAAAAGAAACTTAGAGAAGAGAAGATGACTGACATGGAAGACATGAAAGAAAGGTATGGAAGGCAGGTGAGTGCGGATGACGGCTGTGACACAGATGGAGCTTGGAATTTTGCTTTGGATTCAGAATCATCTGAGAACGGAGATCGGGACAGAATTTTGGCGGGCGATCACAATGCTTGGGAATGCTGGATGGTTTTGGATTTTTCTTACACTTGTTTTGATTCTTAATAAAAGAACAAAAACAGAGGGTATTGCATCTGCTCTCTCCCTGATATTTGGCTTTCTTGTGACGAATCTTTTCTTGAAAAATCTGGTAGCGAGAACCAGACCATACGATTTTTCGACATTGATCGTTCCGTTGATTGTGCGCCCGCATGACTACTCGTTTCCGTCGGGACACACCTGTGCGTCGTTTGCATGCGCGCTGATCTGTTTTCATCTACTTCCGAAAAAGGCAGGGGTTCCTTTACTGATTTTGGCGGTGCTTGTGGCATTCTCGAGGCTTTATCTCGGTGTGCACTATCCGACGGATGTGCTTGGAGGTTTTCTCATTGCGCTTACCGGTAGCAGTCTGGTATTAAAGATGCGTCCGTACTGGGAGAAGAAGTTCTTGTCAGAGCCGGATAGCGGAGAGAAAAGACAGGATTGACGGAGCGGGAGAACAAAGGATTCGAAATAAGCATGAGAAAAATGAGTATGAGAAAGAGAAATAGGTAAAAAAGACTACTTGCGGGAGGAAGAACGAAATATGACAAAACAGGAACGGACTTTGGAGATCATCCAGAGACTGAAGGAGGCATATCCGGATGCGGATTGTACGCTCAACTACGAAGAAGCGTGGAAATTGCTTGTGAGCGTGCGTCTCGCAGCGCAGTGCACCGATGCAAGGGTCAATCAGGTTGTGCCGGCGCTCTTTGAAAAATATCCGTCTCCTCAGGCACTTGCGAAGGCCCCGGTGGAATCGATCGAGGAGATCGTCAGACCGTGTGGTCTTGGACACAGTAAGGCGAGAGACATCAGCGCATGCATGAAGATGCTCTGTGAGAAATTCGGCGGACAGGTTCCGGATGATTTCGATGCTCTGCTCTCGCTTCCGGGAGTCGGGAGAAAGAGTGCAAACCTGATGATGGGCGATGTGTTTGGCAAGCCTGCAATCGTCACGGACACGCACTGTATCCGTCTTGCAAATCGAATGGGACTTGTGGACGGAATCAAGGAGCCAAAGAAGGTCGAGATGGAGCTCTGGAAGCTCGTTCCGCCGGAGGAGGGAAGCGAGCTCTGTCATCGCCTTGTCTGGCATGGACGGGAGGTCTGCACGGCACGCACGAAGCCGTACTGTGACCGGTGCTGTCTGAGTGACATTTGCCCGAAGGTGGGAGTATAAGTTGATGCTTTCGTCGACTTGAATAAAATTTTATGGGTGTAAAGAAAAAATACTTGACACCGAAAATGTTTTCATGTATGATATCCAAGGTGATGTTATGGAAAGCATTGTAAAACAGAGTCTTCTGTATGATTTTTACGGAGAGCTTCTCACAGAACATCAGCGAAACGTCTATGAGGATGTGATCTTCAATGACATGTCGCTGAGTGAGATTGCGCAGGAACAGGGAATCAGCCGACAGGGTGTGCATGATCTGATCAAGCGCTGTGACCGGATTCTTGCCGGATACGAGGAGAAACTTCATTTGATTGAGAAGTTTCAGGAGACAAAGCAGCTGGTGACAGAGATCCGCGAGTTGACGCAGAGGTTTCAAGAGACAAACGACAGAAAATTGATTGAAAAAATAGAACAGATTTCCAGCGACATCATAGATCTGTGATGCGAAGGCAAAACTGACGCAGAAACAGCGAAAGCTGGGCAGGAGGATGTTAGATGGCTTTTGAGAGCTTATCCGATAAATTGCAAAATGTATTTAAGAACCTGCGAGGCAAGGGACGTCTGAGTGAAGCAGATGTAAAGACCGCACTGAAAGAAGTTAAGATGGCACTTCTCGAGGCGGATGTCAGCTTCAAGGTTGTCAAGCAGTTCATCAGCTCCGTTCAGGAACGGGCAGTCGGTGAGGAAGTGCTTGGTTCCCTTCAGCCGGGACAGATGGTAATCAAGATTGTAAATGAAGAGCTTGTTCGACTGATGGGGTCGGAGACAACCGAGATTGCGCTTCGTCCGGCAAGTGAGATCACCGTCATTATGATGGCAGGTCTTCAGGGTGCAGGTAAGACGACGACCACGGCAAAGATTGCCGGAAAGATGAAGGCAAAGGGCAGAAAACCGCTTCTGGTAGCCTGTGATGTCTATCGTCCGGCAGCTATTCAACAGTTACAGATCAATGGAGATAAGCAGGGAGTACCGGTTTTCTCCATGGGTGAAAATCAGAATCCGGTCAACATTGCAAAAGCTGCCGTAGAGCATGCAAGCAAGAATGGATACAATGTTGTGATCCTCGATACGGCTGGTCGTCTTCATGTCGATGAGGACATGATGGAGGAGTTAGTCAACATCAAGGAGACGGTTCATGTCGATCAGACAATTCTCGTTGTCGACGCGATGACCGGACAGGATGCAGTCAATGTAGCATCGAGCTTCCAGGAGAAGGTCGGAATTGACGGTGTGATTTTAACGAAACTTGACGGTGATACCCGAGGCGGTGCGGCTCTCTCGATCCGTTCCGTGACAGGCAAGCCGATTCTCTATATTGGTATGGGAGAGAAGCTCTCCGATCTGGAACAGTTTTATCCGGATCGTATGGCATCCCGAATCCTTGGAATGGGCGATATCCTGACCCTGATCGAGAAGGCAGAACTTCAGGTCGATGAGGAGAAGGCGCGCGAGATGAGTCAGAAACTGCGAAAAGCAGAGTTTGACTACAACGATTTCCTTGAACAGATGGCTCAGATTAAGAAGATGGGCGGTCTGGGAAGCATCATGAGCATGATGCCGGGAATGGGACAGCTCAAGGGCGGAATTCCGGAAGTCGATGAGAAGTCGATGGACCGGATTGAGGCGATCATCCTTTCCATGACAAAGGAAGAACGGGCAAATCCCGCTCTGATGAATCCTTCGAGAAAACAGCGCATTGCGCGCGGTGCCGGAGTGGACATCAGCGAGGTGAATCGAATCGTCAAGCAGTTTGACCAGATGAAGAAGATGATGAAACAGCTTCCGGGCATGATGGGCGGTGGAAAAAAGAATCGCGGTGGTCTGGGCGGTCTCGGAAATATGCTGGGCAAATTTAAGATGCCTTTCTAAGCACAGGATAAAGATATTGAGCGAGAGAGGTCAGCAAATGGTTATTGTTTATGCAACATATGAACGGTATGAACGGTAACAATAAATGTGATAACAATACAGGAAGCTGTATTTGTTGATAAAAAAGAAAACAGATCAAGAAGATTGAAAGAAAGTCAAGGAGGCTAATTAAAATGGCAGTTAAGATGAGATTAAGAAGAATGGGCGCAAAGAAGAATCCTTTTTATAGAATCGTTGTAGCAGATGCTAGATCCCCGAGAGACGGAAGATTCATCGCTGAGGTTGGTACCTACGATCCGAACCTTGAGCCGAGCGGAATCAAGTTCAACGAGGAAGAGACCAAGAAGTGGCTGGCAACTGGCGCTCAGCCGACCGACCGTGTAGCAAAGCTGCTGAAGACTGCTGGTATTCAGTAATCTAAGTGGAGACAGCTATGAAAGATTTGGTTGAGGTGATTGCGAAAGCATTAGTAGACAATCCGAATGAGGTGGTTGTCACCGAGACTGAAAAAGACGGCGAGACTGTGATTGAACTGAAGGTTGCCCCGTCCGATATGGGCAAGGTGATTGGCAAGCAGGGACGCATTGCAAAAGCAATCCGCTCCGTTGTCAAGGCGGCTGCTTCAAAAGAAGAAAAAAAGGTTGTTGTCGATATTCAATAGCCGATTTGGCTGTCGCTGGGAAATTCCTGGCGACAGCTTTTTTTATATGATAGGAAATTGCGTCCTATCATGCAAAAAAGATCCGCGAGGATGCGCATTTATATCATATTTTTTAGGAGAGTTTGAATGATGGAACAGACACTGCGAGTAGGTGTGATTTCTTCTACACATGGAGTACGCGGAGAGGTGAAGGTTTTTCCAACCACCGATGATCCGAAGCGTTTTAAAAAACTCAAGACCGTGATGCTCGATACCGGACGGGAAAAGCTGACCTTAAACATTGAGCAGGTGAAATTCTTTAAAAACATGGTCATCTTGAAATTTAAAGAGTTTAATGACATCAATGAGATCGAAAAATATAAGGGAAAAGATCTGCTGATCAACCGTGACCAGGCAGTAAAACTCGCACCGAACGAGAACTTCATCGTGGATTTGATCGGACTGAAGGTTGTGACGGATGAAGGCGTGGAGTTTGGTACACTGAAGGATGTCATGGAGACCGGAGCGAATGATGTCTACATCATTGACGGAAATGACGGAAAAGAATATCTCTTCCCGGCAATCAAGCAGTGTATTTTGAACATTGATCTCGAGGCTGGTGTGATCACCGTGCACATTTTGGACGGACTTCTTGATCTGTAAATAAATATAAGAAATTTTATAAGAAGTTTTGTTTGTAATTTATAGAGATTTGTATGTTTTTGTACATTTATGTGTATTTATCCTGAATTATTCACAGCAAAGCCGTGAGTGTGGCTGAAAGCCACATAGTTACTG
>ERZ1106915.597-NODE-597-length-48446-cov-12.135170_pt1 | contig 48446 bp, 45 predicted proteins | sample MGYA00403653_ERZ1106915 | MGnify/ENA primary metagenome ERZ1106915 (study PRJEB35170, sample SAMEA104062404) | human gut metagenome | biome: human gut; feature: human-associated habitat; material: faeces | place: Denmark | collected 2012-06-06 ... | reverse complement strand
TAATAGAATATATATTTGATTATATATTGTACTTTTAAATAATAGGTTGGAAATTCCATTCGCTTTAGCTTATGGGTAGTTCACTTAACATTGTAAGATGTACGAGGTTCCCAGAAGGAATACAGTCAGGGAAAACGGAACGTATTTAAAATATTGACATGGAAATAATAATACCATATAATAAAAGTACAAATAAACATACGTTTTTAAGTACGGAAAGGAGTGTTTTCTATGTTAGCAGTAAAGAGCATGGATGTCCGGGATAATTTTAAGAGCTTGTGTGACAAGGTCTTTAATGGCGAAACGCTGATTATATCGCGCCCCAAAAACGAAAATGTCGTTATGCTTTCCGAAAGTGAATATAATGAAATGATGAAAGCAAAGAGAAATGCCGATTACCTTGCCATGATAGATAAATCTATGGCAGAAGCGGAAGCAGGCGGATTTGTTATAAAAACCATTGCAGAACTGGAGACCTACGAATAAATGAATATAGTATTTACACCTACTGCATGGCAGCAATATACTGAATGGCAGCAGGAAGATAAGAAAATGGTAAAGCGTATCAATGAACTTATTAAAGATATTGACCGTAATGGTCTTTTAAATGGGATTGGTAAGCCTGAACCATTAAAACATCGTAAAGCATGCAGCAGACGAATTACAGATGAACACAGATTAGTTTACAATATGGATAGCAACCAGAATTTGATTGTATACTCCTGTAAATATCACTATGAGGAATAGCACTCATTCATTTATAAAACTTTTTAAGGCTGTTAAGGCTGTCTTACCATTCGTCCAGGGTTGGGATTATCAGGTAAGGCAGCCCTATTTCAGATATACTTTCTATTATGTTTTCACATATATTTCCTATTAGATTATCGTTTCTATTATATAATATATTAGAAACGCATTAAAAAAGGAGCCATTCCGAAAACTTCATGGAATGACTCCTTGCAGTAAGAACAGGAAAAAGATTGGCAGTTCTTCTTTCTATTCTGAAAATGTACCTTTAAAATATATCATTTATAAAATGATTGGTCAATAGAAATCATCCTGCTATATTATCTTTTCCTGTATTTGTTGAACTGGATGATTTCACAGCTGCATCTTTTTTATTTTTTCGTAATTTCATCTGCAGTATTTCGAGGAGTTCATCCTGATCTTCTACGGGGAGTTCATGGAATCCTTTTATAAGTGTATCTTCGTTTGCGCAGATTTTTTTCACGTCTGGTTCAGCAGTTATTCCCGTTATCAGATACTCCATGCTGCATTGTAAGGCTTGGGAAATTGCATAAAATGCAATAGCAGAAGGAACACGGTTTCCGTTCTCAATCTGGCTTAACGCTCCTGATGTAATACCGCATTCTCGGTGTATATCGGTCTGTGTGAGTTTTAATTCTTTTCGTCGTTCTCTTATTCTGTTTCCAACAATATCCATGCTGATATTCATGGGGCCCTCTTTCTGCATATCATGTACATTTCTTCCATAATGAAGAATAACGCTTGACATTCTTCATATATGAAGATATACTACTATTGCAAGTTTTTATATGTTCACTTAAATCATAGCAAAAAGTAGGAAAAGTCTCAATAGCTGACTTCACTAAAACGGAGGATAAAATGACGAAAGAGCAGATAGAATGTGAATTAATTGAACTGGATGGGCAGCTTTCCGGGCTATGCGACAGCATCGAGATTGTAGGTAACTATGTAGCTGTTGGCATTGATGAAAGCAGCGCCAGGGCATTGCCTGGTACCATCCATACGCTGTACAATGCAGCCAGGCTATATCATGAAAAATACAATGCCTTGAGCTGCAAAATCATTAATTATTTACACGGACTGCAGGACTGACCACGAAGCCCTACAAATTTCCCGGATAGCTGCTGTTTCTGAACGAAACGGCAGCTATTTTATTTTTTATGCATTTTCTATTAGATTTTTATTAGATTTTCTAATAGATTTTAAATTATATTATAAATTATACTTTCTATTTCCTTTGATGGAAATTTTCTATTCTCCTGTTGACAAGTTGTGCGAACGTATCATTAACTTTCTATATATTTCACTACAAGGAGGGTGACCAATGAACACATCACAACAGATGAATGAGAATGATATCTATTCCAGGATATCATCCCTTTCGCCTACAAGTCATATTGAAACGGCCGAAGAACAGACTGATATTGAAAATGTATCCCTGTCGGCATTGGAACGCTTTGAAAAATTCCGGTTAATAGTCAGCTCGTCACTGAACCGGATTGTAATCTATGCGATATGGATTGCCGTCGGGTTAAACCTGGTCTGGCGGGCAGTATCCATTGTCATGGCCGTGGCATATCTTGATACCGGATTTCTTGACTGGAAAGCATTTGACGTTATATTCTGGCTTTTCCTTCCCTTTGTCACATGGATGGTATCCACAGCGTGGAAGTACTGGAACTATGAACGCCGGAAAATATTTTGTCTCGGGATAGCCTTCTTTTCCGTTATTCTTTTTCTCGCACAGCTCTTTGTCACGCTGTCCATTACATTTCTGGTCCCGCTTGTCATGTCGATACCCATTAACAGGGACCTTACTGCATCCATGGTGATATCCCTTGCGTGGCTTGTCACGGCACTGATGGGAATTATTCCGGACGTCGCCGCCGGATACAGCCTGCTCCGGATGCTGTTTGATCCTGACAACCGGAAAATGATTATTTATTTCCGTCTGTTCCGTCATACAGACTTCCGGAAAGGAAAGAAATACAAGTATGACTTAAAAATCGTAAAAGAAAAGGAAAGCGGAAAAATCCATGTGGTCAAGGAGGATGACCGTACCCTGCATCTTATGGCTGACGGCTCTTCCGGTACCGGAAAAACATCATCAACACTTACTCCGGCAATCACGGACGATCTTGACCAGAAGATATACAATGACGATGCGCTGAAAAAAATTTTTTTAAGGCTTGTAAAGAAAGGGGATGTCATCCTTAAGGATGATTTTGAGGACATTGATTTCTGTGCACGCCATTTTGTACCCGTTACAAAACGGGGCAGAAAGAAATTTAACAGATACTCCAAAATGATTATAAGCGCCGGGCTTACCGCCATGGCTCCGAACAGTGCTTTTGGTGACGAAATTTATGACCTGTGTATCAGCCGCGGCATCCGGGTAAACCGGATAGACCCGGTTCTTGTAAACGGAAAGCACAAACCCGGTTTTACCGGTTTCAATCCCCTTTACATCAATCCGGAGTTGAAAGGACTTGACCGTAAGATAGAAATCTTCGCAAAAGCAACCATGTTTGCCGACGTGTGTCAGGCAATTTATGAGGCAAACGGAAAAGGTGACCCTTACTTCACTTCACTGAACCGGAATATCTCAACGTCCATTGTCATCCTTCTGGAGCTTACCTTTGAAACTCTGGAACACCGGCAGCCAAATCCGTCCGATGTGCAGGAAGTCATTAATGATTTTTCAAGGTCAAACCGTTACCTTACCGTTTTAAAGGAGCGCCAGGACCGTGCGGAGTACCAGTATATCATCGACCTGGTGGAGTATGAACTGCTTGGCGAAGGTGCCGTAAAGCTTACCGAGCAGGCCAGAGGACTGAGGGTGCTTATCAATGAGCTGCTTACCCATCCCCTTATTAAATCCGTGCTTTGCGCGGAAAACAGTGTGGACCTTGACAGGGCGCTTGCAGATGGTGAGGTCACGGTTGTCAACTACGCGATTGAACTTGGGCAGACACAGGGAACCGCTTTCGGACTATTCTTTGCGCTGAGTTTTAATAATGCCGTTCTACGCCGTCCGGGAACATCGAGAACGAGACTGCCGCATTACTATTACATCGACGAGTTCCCGCTTCTTCTGCATCCCCGGTTTGAACAGTGCTTTACTCTGTTCCGGCAGTATAAATGTGCGCTTGCGGTGGCATTACAGACACTTGACCTGATGGATAAGTCCGAGCTCACCAGATTTATGAAAACGGTACTCGTTGCAAATACCGCAACACAGATTTATTTCGGACGTCTTGGTGTCCAGGAAATGGAAATGCTGGAAAAACTGGGTGGAAAGCATGATACGGTGCTGGAACAGAGAACCATTTCCGAACAGGCACTGTCTGTTGAGAATACATCACTGTCATACTCCACAAGAAGTACAAAGCAGAAAGCCAATCTTTATGAGGGCGCAGATGTGCGCTACAAGGATTTCCAGGAGGTAACAATGGTGACTGTCGAAAACGGGGATGCGCTCCTTCCTTTTGCCGGAACGGTTGACTTTCTGGAAAAGCACCGCCGGAAGAGGGTAAAGCGGTACCGCGTTGACTGGCATAAATACTATGATGCCGAAAAAGCAGCCAAATACCTTGCAGCACAGTACGGACAGGAACAGGAATCCGTGCAGGCCGAAGAACAGCCGGTCGGAACCACACCGTCCGTACCGGACATCATAACGGATTCGTCAGCCACGGTAACAATCATGCCTGTGGAAGTTCCATGCGATACCGCAGCGGATGCGGACAATGGGCAGACGGACGGTTTTACCCTTGAATTTGAACCTCCCGTGCCGGATGACCTGATGGCCGGACAGGATGCGGACAGTATCGTAAATATGGAAGGGGATGACGGCGCATGGACAACACAGGAAGACATTTGATACTGGAGGAAGAAATGGAAGAAGTAAAAAGCTCTCCTTTTAAATGGCGCAAGGGAATAAGAATAACGGTTGCCAACAAACGGTTACGATGCAACGGGAAGACCATCACGGATGCGTTTGCCAAGGGAATCCTGGGGGAAGCGGATGCGAGGATAATGGAAGTGCTTGACGATTACGGATACCTTAACCGGCGCAATATTGAAAGAACCGTAAACATGTCGCTTTCGGAAGAACTCAGGAAGCCGGACTACAAACGGAATATTTCCAACCTGGTAACGCACGGTGTGCTTATCCGGTACGAAATTTCCTTTCCTGACGGAAGCCGTGCGCCCCATGCCTATTCACTGAGCCGTGGAGCCACGGCTTATATGAGGGCGAGGGAGACAAGAAGCGTATTTAACCATCTTTTTACAGCTTCCCCTGAAACAATTACAGGCAGACCCAAGGAACTGCTTAAAACACTTGCTTTCAACCAGTTTCACCTTTCGTTTCTATCGGATTACAGGGAACACATTGAAAAGTACTATACCGGATATTCTGTCCGTACCCCGGAAGGACGCACATTGTTAAACGGTGTTTACCGGTTTCCGAACAGCAGTGTGCCGTCCGGACATTATGATGCCGTCTGCATCGTGCTCCGTTTTTATGAGGGCTGGCAGAAAGACTATCTTAGGACGCTTTCTGCCGTCAAGAGTGCAGATATCATCACCAACCCGGTTGTCATTGCGGTATGTGAAAATGATATGTATATCCGTGATGCCGAAATGTGCCGGAGGAGCAGCTCCGCGCACCGGGATATGTGTGTGTTTTACACAGTGGATATCCACTGTACGGGGGAGCCGATACTGGATTACCTGTACTGTGTGCGCCCTGAAAACAACTATCAGACGCATGAGATTGTTCATATCCGGCTGTGGAATGAGGAAAAGGAAACCCGGCAGTCATAAAAGCCCTGCCGGGTTTCCTCCCAATTTGGTGCTTGACAATTTTCCGTCATGACGGTATTATATGGATATACATTTATTTTTCAAAACCTCTTTCACCTTGAAAGGGGTATTTTGTTTTTTTAAGCAGTAACGGGGTAATGGCAAAGGTCGCTGTTGCCCGTAGCCCTTTCAGGTAAAGGGAACCTTAAGTGTCAGATAGACACAGAAAAAATAACTGAATACCTGCCGCAACCATAAAGGCGGGGGATTGGAGGATTTTTATGAGTTATTCAATAAAATCCGTGAATATGACAAGACCTTGCCCTATTTGCGGTAAACCTGACTGGTGTGGATTCATGCCGGCGGAAGGCTTTGGCGAAATCGTTATCTGCCAGAGGGCTGTAAGCAGTGACAGCGTTCACGGCTGTGACGGAAGGGATTATGTCTGTGTCGGCAAAAGCCGTTCAGAAACCTATCTCTTTGAGGAGGCAGAGGAAGCTGCGCAGAAAAAGAAGGGGCGGAATGCAGAGCGGTCCTTTAAGGAAAACAGGACCCCTGTCAGATACACGGTTGTTGACGAGGTGATTCCTTTAAGCAATGATGCACTTGACAAGGTGTATCGCTATTTTCTGAACCTTCTTGTGCTTGATGAAAAGCACCGCGAATGGCTGAGGCAGGAAGGGTGGTCAGATGCCCTTATGGACAAGCATCTGATTAAGACGATGCCGATTGATGATTTCAAACGGTACCGACGCCCGAGGGGCAGCTATTACAGCCAGTCCCCGTGGCGTAAATCTGTCTGCAGACAGATGGCGGAAAAGTTCGGAACCCTGCGGGGAGTTCCCGGATTTTTCCGCAAAACCCTGCCGGATGGTAACACGGAATGGGCTCTGAGCAGCCGTTCCGGTGTAATCTTTCCGCTGTATGACATTGATGGCCGCATCTATTCCCTCAGAATCCGGATGGATTTTGAGGATGCGGGCAGAGAACTACGGAAAGATGAGAATGGGGAATTTTACTTTGAGCAGGAGGGCATGAAGTGTTATTCCTGCATGAAGGGAGTATTCCATTACGAGAACGGACAGAAGATATTTCACAAGACTGGTGGCAAGTACAGACCTTTTACCTCCTATTACGAGGATGAGGAGGCATATAAGGAAGGACTGATTGTCAACAAGCTGAAAGATGGCTCACAGGCTTTCCACAGCTTTGGCTGGTATTCCCAGCCTGATGACAGTATGTACTGCTGTTACATCACGGAAGGGGAAAAGAAAGGCATTCTGGGTAATTATATCCTGAAGGCACCTTTTATTTCCCTGCTTGGAGTAAACTCCTTCTCCACGCTTCTGAAAAAGCAGAACGGAAAGAGGATTCTTGATACGCTGTTAGACCGAGGAATAAGGTGTTTTATCGTTGCATTTGATGCTGATAAAACGCTGAATGAAAAGGTACTTGTGTCGGAGGAAAAGGCTATTGCCATGATTAAGAAAGTGGCAGAGGAGCGCGGAATCCAGATACAGGTCGGTGTTGCCAACTGGGATATTGCACTTGGCAAAGGGATTGATGACCTCCTTAAAGGCGGTCACAAACCTTCCTTTGTCCTTGTGTAAAAGAAAGAAGTCCGAATGAAGTATATTAACTTCACCCGGACTTCTTTTCAATTTTATTATTGACACTCCCCGCAGATAAAGCAGGGATTTTTTTGTGACACATGGGATAACCTCATATTACGCTTCTATCAGGTTATGCTCTGCCAAATTGGCCTTTCTTGAGTCAATATCAGATATTACTTTTTCAGGGTATCTCATGTTGTTTTCTGAATAGGATGGGTCTGCGGTCATGGAAATTCCCATCCCCTTTCTGCGTTCACAAGAATTATATAATAATATAAAGTGTTTATCAATATAATTCAAAAAAATAAGATATGATATATCTTTGCCACTGAAACGGAAAACAGGTTGAAAAGCTGTGAAAAATTTGTTATAATATACCATATACATATTTTATTTCTATCTTCCAGCAGGAAGTTTAAGGTACACATATCCTATGGTATGCGGTATGTATATTCATAATCAAAAGGAACAGGGTAATGCACTGGTGATTTTTCACCGGTGTTTTTTTATGCCCAAAATTATTATTTCAGCCGTACATGATACGGGAAAGGAGATTTTTATGCGAATTAATGAACTGGAAAAAAGAGTGGGAATGGAAGCAGAGCTTCTCGTTTATGTGTCAGAAGTAATCACAAGCCAGAACAAGAGTGGCAACAAACGGTTAATCCTGACAGTGAACGATTCCACCGGAAAAACATCATTTAATGTCTGGGAGGAGAACATCCGCCCAGAGTACCTTTCGATGGCAGATAATGTCTGCCTTGTAAAAGGAAAAGTGGACAGCTACAACGGAAAAACCGGAATGTCGGTAACGTATATGTCCGTTGCCGAAAGCTATGAACCGGAAGATTTTTTCCCGGTTCTGAGTGCAGAGGCGAAGGAAAAAGCCATCAACCAGCTGAAGGTTTTTGTAAACATGGTACGGAATGCTTCTTACCGCGCACTTCTTAACGAAGTCTTTTTCGGGAGCCATGGTGTCCTTAACCATTTTCTGCAGCTTCCGGCCGGGGTGAAATTCCATCATTCCTTTAACGGCGGGCTTCTCATACATACCCTGGAGGTATGTGCTGTTGCGGTAAGCATGACCAATATCATGAATTCATTTTCTGTGGCAAAGGACTATTACAATACCCCGGACAGTGACCTTGTCATCACCGGAGCGCTTCTTCACGACCTTGGGAAAGTCCGGGAATATGAACCGCTTCCCAAAACAAAGAGACTGAAGCAGGGCGCGCTGGTTGGGCATCTCGGGGAAGCGGTGTCACTTCTTACCTGTTACAACAGCCGGCTTGAGAAGTCACTGCAGGTTTCCGACCTGTCCGGACTTATGCACTGCATCATGGCAAGCCATAGCAGTGAAGGCGGTATGGTACCGGCTACCAAGGAGGCACTCATCATCTGGAAGTCTGATGAAAGCACGGCTTTGATGGATGGTTTTGACTGCACCTTCAAGGAGTACGATAAGGAGCATCCGGGTAACACGGAAGATGCCGTATACAGCCAGTGGCTCGGAACCAGGATTTACCGTACAGAAAGGGAGGAATAGACATATGTTGAACAAATTGAAACACCTTGTTAATGACAGGGTGTTCAGTCAGTTAAGTGCGTGGCTTCTGCATCCGCAGCACCTGATTTTAGCAGGACCGAAAGGAACCGGAAAGCGGAACATGGCAGAGCTGCTTGCAAGGTATATTCTCTGCCAGGGGGAGCATTCACTGACCTGTGAATGCCCTTCCTGCCGGAATTTCCCTTTTAACGCGGATTATTCCGTTGTATCCCCGGATAAGGGGAGCATTAAAAAGGAACAGATAGCGGCTCTGCTTATGGCAACACAGGAAAAGGCACAGAGCATTGCCGGCCGTAAGGTATTCATCATTGATGAAGCTGAAAAGCTGACTCCCCAGTCTTCCAATTCCCTTCTTAAGGTGTTGGAAGACCGTGCCGGGATCAGCTCCTTTATCTTCGTGTGCAACGGAGAGGAGATGCTTCCGACCATTGAAAGCCGGTGCCTTGGTATTAACATTCCGGCTGGATTTCCAGACGGATATGAATGTCCCATAAGTGACAGGAATCTTTTCAGTATCTGCTGCCACGGAAGGGTGGAGTATTCCGAGCACTTTTTTGAATCGGGATTTTTTGACAGGCTTTCCGGGCTTAAATCCATACTTGAAAAGGGCAGCGGTGTGGAAATACTCCGTTTCTTTGGTGCACTGAAGGAAAAGGATAAAAACTCATTTTTCGAGAACAGCACGGAAGAGGAGCGTGATGCCGTTCTATGGCTCATGCAGTCTTTCTTCCTGGAATGCCAGCTGAGCCAGATGAATGTAAAACATGGGCTGTACGACGTTTCGGAAATGTGCCGGAGAAAATCGCCGGAAAATATCAGGAAATGTCTGCGGGTCATAAAAAGGTCATTGGAACTACATTATTTTCCGGGTTTTACGAAAAATGACTGGTTCAAAATGCTGGTAATCATCACATCTTAAATCTAATCATAAAAGGAAAGGAAGACGAAAATAAATGTTAGCAAACAAATATCGTCCATATACATTCGCCGGCATTGTCGGCCAGCGTAATATTGTTAAAAACATCCAGAAACAGAGCATGGAAGACAGGTTCTTCAGTGTTTATGTTATGGGAGGACAGTTCGGTTCCGGCAAGACCACAATGGCAAGACTGGTTGCCCTTGCCGCCAACTGTGAAAACAAGGACAGTGAAGGAAACCCTTGCTGTACCTGCCACGCATGCAGGGCTATTATAAATGGCCAGGCTCAGGATGTGCTGGAAGTAGACGGCGCATCCAACAATGGTGTGGAACAGGTCCGGAATATTATAGAACAGGCTTCCTATGCGCCATCCCTGCTTAAGCGGAGGATTTTCATCCTTGATGAAGTCCACATGCTTTCCCAGGCGGCATGGAATGCCCTTCTTAAAACACTGGAGGAGCCGTCAAAGAGCAATATATTTATCCTCTGTACCACGGAAACGGAAAAGATTCCGCTTACGGTCATGTCAAGGGCGGCAAAATACGCGTTCTTAAAGATTGAACCGGAGGATATTTATAAAAAGCTGGTGGAAGGAGCTGAAAAGGAAAAAATTGAATATGAGGACGAAGCTTTAATGCTCATAGCAAAAAAGGCAGGCGGCGCAATGCGTAATGCCTGGGGACTGCTGGAACAGGCATCACTGGCCGGCAGGGTTACTGTTGGCGGTATTAACAGTCTTTTGATGTTAAATGACAGTGACTTTATCAGACAGGTAATGTCCCATATTCTTGGCTGTGATGCAGCCTCCATCATGGAGGACATGCAGTCCTTTTCCATGACCGGAAATTCTGTTGGCAGCCTTATTAATGATTTGTCCGACCTTTTGTCAGATATGATAAAAAAGGATGTATCAGACCCCCGGAAACTGGAAAACTACTGCATCATAGCAGACTCCCTCATGGAGGCGGTAAGAACAGCCGGTAATTCCACGGTTACGGATTTATCCGTATGTCTTATCCGCTTATCCCAGCGCCTTGGCGGGTCAGAAAACGTTCTGCTGGCAAGGATTGAAGAACTGGAAAAGCGCATTAAGGCTCTGGAAAGCGGAACCCGTCCTGTCGCAGCCGTGACGGAAGAAAAAAAAGAACCGGAACAGAACGCTGATGTTGTGGAAGAAGCCGCCGGAGAGGAAACAGTCATGGCGGCGGACAGCGAAGTATCCGCATCGCCTTTTTTCATGGATTTTGGCTTTGAGTTTGGTATGGGCCTGTCATTTGGTTCATCCGGCAGCAATGCACCGGAGGTTCATCCAGCCGGCGAACCGGAGAAAGTCCATGAAGCAGGTGGGCAGCCTGAACAGAAAAAGGAAGAAGACAGCAGCCGCGAGATAAAACTGCTGGAATTCCTTGACGGCGAACCGCTGCTCAGGGAATGCATTACCCTTGCTTCTGCAAGGGAAGGAAACCATATCCGTACACCGTTCCCGGCTATTGCAAAGATTGTGAAAGCATACAGGGATGCGAAGGGTCTGGATATCACAGTGGAAATGCAGGAAGGAATGAAGTTATAGTTATATGAGGGAGATGCACGTTCTGACGGCATCTCCCTTCTTTTTTTTTTGTCATAGCAGCTGTAGTAGTTGTTGTATTATTACTGTATTTATATATAAAATATATAATTATATATATTATTAATATATTATCATCTTATAGAAGAAAAACGTTAAATTGTGAGTTTTTCTTACCGAACTATGAGTTTTTCTTACCGAATTGTGAGTTTTTACTTCCGAATTGTGAGTTTTTCTTACCGAATTATGAGTAAATGGACGGTTATTTTTCTTTTCCACTTGAAATGTGAGTGGATGGACGGTAAAATGATATAAAATGTGAAATGTGAGCGCATGGACGGCAAAAAATGGACAGTGTTACCGAACTGTGAGTTTTTACTTCCGAATTGTGAGTAAATGGACGGAAAATATTATTCTTTTTTCCGATTACGAAAAATGGAAGGCGGGAATGCCTGCGAACTGTGAGTTTTTATGTACAGAAAATTTTTCCGGTCTTGCTGTCATAAAAGGAATATCGGAAGAGAATTTTTCGTGATTTGTGTTGACAAGTTTTGTGAATGTGGTGTTGGCTGAATATATGATGGAATAACCGACACTAAGGGGGTGATTTGTGTGCAGGGAGAAGATAAATATTTAAAATCTGTACGCAAACAGACAGTTGCAAAGAGAACGGATTTTATACAGAAAAGCAGATACTCGCTTACTAATGTGGAAAATAAAGCGGTACTGTATATCTTGTCAAAAGTACAGCCGGATGACGAGCCTGGAAAGAGATACCGTTTTTATTTTAATGAATTTTATAAGGTGATAAACTGGAAAAAAGCCACGTACAATGACCTGAAGATGCTTTTGCAGCGCATTGCGGATTCCTCTGTCTGGATTGAGATGCCGGATGGAAAGGAAACGCTGCTGCGGTGGTTTGACATTGTTGATACGGATTCGAGGGGAAGGGGGTACTTTGAGATAACTTTTCACCGCCGTATGTATCCGTTTATTAACGAGCTGCCAAGACAGAAAAGGGAAAACAGCAGCATGCACTATCTTACTTTTGAGCTGGAGAAAGTCTCCCTCATGAAGCACAGGTACAGTGCACCGATATATGAGCTGTTAAAATCGTACCAGATAAATAACCGTAAATGGATATTTGAAATCGGTACCGGCTCCAAGCATGACCTGCAGTTGATGATATCGGAAGTGGATTCAAGGAACCGTATCCATACCCCGGCCAGCTGGTCCAATTATGCCATATTTAACAGGGACGTGCTCTCACATGCGAAAGATGAAATAAACAGATACACGGACATCAAGATAGAATATGAACCTATGAAGATTGACTTATCCGGCAAAAAGCACAGGAAATACTGTGCCATAGAATTTTATATGCTGGAAAAAACAGTGAGTGAAAAGGAACTGGCAGAGAGCATCATTGATGCGGAGTACAGGGAGATTGAAACGGAAGAGGATTACAGGCAGCTCACCATTGAGGAAACCTTCTTCCAGGAGAATGAGCAGAAGAGAAAGCGGGAAGAGGAGGAAGCCAGACGGGAGGAAATCGTGAATGCTTCGAAATATCCCATGATAAAGGAAGCATACCCGGAATTTTCAGAAGAAGAAATATCCCTGCTGGTCAGGGAGTCGTTAAACCATGTCCTTGGTCTGGTGAAATTTGATGCAAGGGAAATATGGGCATACGAATATGTGGCCCATTATTATGACTACATAGCTGCAACACCGCAGGACACAAAAACCACATTTTTTAAGCGGCTTCTTGACATGGTAAGAAACGATTATGACGGGGTGTCTTTCAGGGATTCCGTCTGGTTTAAAGCGGATGCCGGAAAATAAACGGCAGATTGCAGTATAATCAAAGGCAGGAAAGACTGATTTTTTGGCAGAATATTTTTCTGCCGGCAAGGGGGAATCATATGGCACGTTACAGAATGTACAAAAATGGAATTTATGGCCACAGATACAAAGGCATGTATATAGTAAAAGGGGAGGGAGAATTTTCTGTCCTGGACGGCAATGGTGTCGTGATGGAAAAGGCGATACCTGATTATGAGGATGCGGAATGGTGCATTGATAAAAGACTGGCATCACCCATGGAAATCCAGGTAATGCGCAGCTTGTATGGCATGGAGATATATGACCTTTCCCTCATCATGATGCGGTTCATTGAAAGAAAAGACAAGGGGGAAAAACTTTCCGAAAGCGAGGAAAGCAGATATGAGCTGGTAGTAAAAATAAGGGGAAGAAAGGCAGACGGCAAACCTTTCTAGGAAAAAGAAAATAGGTATTGACAAATGCGAACAAATGTTCTATTCTGTAATCAGAAACAGATTTTTGCAAAAAAGGATGGTGAACATTTATGAGTAAGATGACAAAATTAAGAACTTCATATGCCGGGAGTGGCAGAGGCGGAAGAAAAAATACCAGAGTGTCAATGCCGTTTGGTGTAAATGAACGGATTATGGTAACATCCCATGCTGCTTCGAGATATAAAGAGCGTCTTGGAAAACCGGGAGTTACCAATGAATGGGTTGAAGACAGGATAAGAAAAGAAGTGTGCCACAGTAAAATAATTGCTCTTAAGCCCAACGGGGAAGAACATCGTTCCTGTGAAGGCATTATCTTTGTATGTAGGAGAGAAATGAACTCGCTGAAGGTTGTTACTATCCTTATGTCGGATTACCGGCAGAAAGAGCGGTTTATGGGAAAAATGAGTGAATTTGTATCATACGGGGAAAGAGAAACTGTGTAGGGGGAGAAAAATGAATATTTTGTATAGAAAGAAGTTTGCAGAGGACTATTCGGATGAAGGTAATTTCAGGAACTTCATTGAAGTATGTGACAGTCTGGGTTTGCCGGTATTTGAGGTCAGACGGGTGGAAAATCCTTTTGCGGAGCCGCACCGTATTACTTCCACTACCATATACGACAATATGACAGAGTTCCGGGAAACAATGCCGGACTGGTCTGCGAGAGAGTATGACTATAAAATGGACAGGGCAATGGGATTTCTGAGCTATGACGGCATATCAGATGGTGATTTTGTCGTTAAGGGAAATAATACTTCTATGTCCTATGAGTGGCATTTTCAGGTACTGGAAGGCTGTGTTGTTGTTCATACGACATATTCGGTTGTGGACTGACTGGACTGACTGGCAAAAATATGCTTGCTATACGTAAATGGCTGTGATATAGTATATAGTATACATATTCTATTTTTTATCTTCCATCAGGAAGCTTAAGATACGCATATCCTATGATATGTGGTCAGATATGTATATTCATACAGGAATGGCATATACACCGATGAATTTTCACCGGTGTTTTTTTATGCCCAAAATTATTATTTCAGCCGTAATTTACGGGGAAGGAGTGTTTATGGAAGAAGTAAAAAAACAGTGTTCATTCAGTCGGTCGTTAGCAAACGATGCAAAGATGGGCGCTTATTACACCGATGCCGGCATGTGCAGGAAAATCAGAAATCTGCTCTCCTTTGGGAGCGATTCGGAAACATCATGCCTGGAACCAAGCATCGGTGACGGGAAAGCCATTCTGACCGTTACCGGGAAGGATGACAGTGAAAGCAGAATAAAGATTTTTGGTGTGGAGCTGAACCAGGCTACCGCAGCAGAAACAGAAAAGAATCCGCTGATCAACTATGTGTTGCAGGCGGATTTTTTAAATGGTGTGAAAATCTCACACCAGGTATTTTCATTCTGCTTTGCGAATCCTCCTTATGGTGAGGATGAGAATGGGAAGAGGTACGAAATCCGTTTTCTTGAAAAACTCTGGCTGTATTTGAAAAACAGGGCAGTATTTGTACTGGTTATTCCGGAGTATGTACTCCGGGATGAAAACTTTCAGAGAGCTTTTATTGCAAGGTTCAACCCGTGCGGTGCATGGAAGTTTGACGATGAGGTATACTGGCAGTTCAAGCAGGTATGCCTCATTGGAATCAGGAAAAGCTCACTGGGATACTTAAAGGACACGCTTACGGCATGGCAGGAAAGCCTTGAGAAGGAGGAACTGCCATATCTGCCGGAAAAACCAGTTGAAAATCCGGTACCGGTACCGCCATCCGGAGAAAAGGATGTGGAGTATTTCACAACCCTTGAATTTGATCCGGAGAAAGCAAAAAAGGCTCTTTACAAGAGCGGGCTTGTCAGCTCTGTAAAGCTGGGGAACCGCATAGCGGTAAAACCCTATATTGGTGTTGACCTTGGAAGTCCTATTGTGCCGCCAAGCAAGGATATGTGTTATCTCATATCGGCAACAGGTGGCGGACAGGGCTTTGCAGGCGATGAAACAGAAGGAACCCTCCATCTCCAGAGAGGAAAGGTCGAGACATGCAAAGTGTCAGATATCAAGTATGGAGAAGATGGAAAGGCGCAGGCAGAGGTGGAAACCACGTCTACGAAAATTACATATGTGATTGTGGAGCAGGATGGAACAATAACCAGGCTTTAAATCCATGAAAGGAAGATGTTATGAATACCAGTAAAATTACTGTAAATGGCGCAACGGCAAGTCTTGTTGCAGGCATTATATGCAGCAACAGGGTAATGCTGCTGTCTTATCTGGACAGAAGCATACAGGCAGTAAAGGCGGTTGGCGCCGGACTGCAGATGGATTCCCTTTATTATGACGGAAGAAGGATTGCGTTCGGGAGCGAAAACGAAACCTACATATCTACAGTGGTGGATGGTAAGGAAAAGTTTTACCATGCAGTCACGCTTAGCAAAAGTGATAATTTTATTCTTACAACAGAGGAACGGAAAACGGACGATATTTATTCTTATCTCATGAATAAATATGACCTTCCCCTGCTTAAGGAATTTATACCGGAAATCATGAAATGGATGAGCCGTAAGGGATATCTGACAGAAAGGTGTGACAGGTATGGAGATCAGGATGCCATCGTGCCAATGGGTACGGATAAAGTGGCAGTAAAGGATATCATCTGTTATTCCATTTTTGTGAATGAAGGCATTCTGGAAAACTGCGTGAGCGAACTGCTGCGCAATAAAAGTATTGCTTTCGGCAGTACCCGTATGAAACCGGTTGCTGTGACGGATAAGGATGAGTACCAGACAAAGTTTGGCCGGTCCATTGTCGAAAACCTGTCCAGGCTTCTGACGCCGGTAAGTGAACATACGCAGTGGATGGACGGGCTATTGCTCAACAGCATGCGTCTGTATCCGCAGCAGGTGTCGGAAGTGAATGGCTGCATTGAAGCATTTTTGCAGAACCGGACATGTTACGCAATATTAAACATGGGCATGGGAGTGGGCAAAACAATCCAGTCCCTTTCTGTTGTGGAGGGCTTCTTTGTCAGAAAGGCAATGAAAGCACACCACGCTTCCTCGGAAGAGGTTTATGCCCATCCGGAATGGGTGAATTACCGTGTGGTTGTCATGTGTCCGGGGCACCTCGTAAAAAAATGGTGCAGTGAGGCGCAGAGGGAAATCCCTTACGCAAAAGCAACAGCCATTACGGAGTTTTCCCAGCTGTTGAAGCTGAGGGAGCAGGGGAAGAAAAGAAACGGAAGGGAAATTTTTGTCATTTCCAAGGATTTTTCCAAGCTTTCCTATTCCTTCCAGCCGGCTGTAAGGAAACAGAAAAAAAAGATGGTGTCGAACATTGCGTGTCCGGACTGCGGTGATGTTAAACCATGTTCACAGGGGAAAGACAACGTGTGTCACAAATGCGGAAAGCCGTTTGTGAAATCGGTTGTAAGAAACCTTGCACCCAGAGAAGGAATGGTCTGCCCGAAGTGCGGGGAACTTCTGTTCCCGGTAAACCGGAGGCTGGACTTAAATCCGTATTCCGCCACGCTGTCTGTGCCTCTTATGGCATATGATTTTGCCACAAGAACAACAGGCAATGACCACTGCTACTACTGCGGTGAGGAATTGTGGCAGCCATGTGTCACCCATCTGAATGCCGGCGGTGAGTTCTCCTCATGGGTGGACAGAGCAAACCCGTGGAAGAAGGTTACCCATTATGCGAACAAGGCACACAAAAGCCGGAAGACGGTCTGGGTACATAAGCAGTTTGAGGAAGACTATTATTCCATGACGGGGGAAAGACCGTTAGGAGAAAAGGAAGACGTTAAGGGCGCAAGAAAGTATGCCCCGGCACAGTATATCAAAAAGTATCTGAAAGATTTCTTTGATTTTGCAGTCTTTGATGAGATGCATTTATACAAAGGAGGGGCAACTGCACAGGGAAATTCCATGCATGCCCTTATCAAAGCAAGCAGATACCAGCTGGGACTTACTGGAACCATAGCGGGCGGATATGCGAACCATCTTTTTTACACGCTGTTCCGTCTTGACCCTGCAAGAATGATTTCCCATGGATTTTCATGGACATCCGAAATGGCATTCTGTGAAATGTACGGAACCGTGGAAAGAACCTATGCTGTGGAAGAAAGCACACGGTATAATACGACTTCACGTGGAAAGCAGCTTTCATCACCGAAAGTAAAGCCCGGTATCAGTCCACTTATTTTCACGGATTTTCTTTTGGATAAGGCCGTATTTCTGGATTTGTCTGACATGTCCAGATTCCTGCCGCCGCTTAAGGAAAAGGTGGTTACGGTACCACTGGAAGATGACATACTGGCAGAATACAACCATGTTGTGGAAGTACTGAAGGGGAGGAGCAGGATGAAGGACGGCAGAAGCATCCTGTCAGTAATGCTTCAGTTCTCACTTTCCTATTCGGACAAGCCGTATGGTACTTCAGTGATTAAAAGCGCCGTCGACGGTTCTGACATTATACTTCCGGAAAGCTTTTATGAGTATGGGGAAGGCGGGAAGCTGTTAAACAAGGAGAAAAAACTTGTCGAGCTTGTGAACAGTGAGCTTGGTGAGGGCAGAAACTGCATGATATATGCCGAGTATACGGCAAGCCCGGAAACCTGTGTTACATACAGGCTGCAGAATATCATACAGAACGGATGCGGGCTTGGCGATAACGAGGTTGTGATACTGGAAAGCACTTCACCATCTGCCATTGAAAGAGAGGAGTGGATTCACAGGAAGGCGCAGGAAGGGGCAAAGGTGTTCATCACCAACCCAAAATGTGTTGAGACCGGACTTGACCTTTGTTTCCGTGAAAACGGTGTGGAATACAATTACCCGACACTGATTTTTTACCAGCTGGGGTACAGTCTCTTTACCATCTGGCAGGCATCACGCAGGCATTTCCGTCTTAACCAGACAAAGGAATGCCGGACCTACTATATGGCAAGCGAGGGAACCATCCAGACGGCTGTTATCCAGCTCATTGCGGAAAAACAGGTTGCAACGGCAGCCATCCAGGGACATTTCTCCGCGGAAGGTCTTGCCGCCATGGCAAGAGGCGTTGATACACGTGTCAGGCTGGCTGCGGCATTATCATGCAATGACACAAAATCAGGAAATGCACTGCAGCAGATGTTTGATGTTCTTGCAAAGGACACGGATGACACGGATCTCAGCGGATATGCGCCGATGCCTTTGTTTAAGGAGGTATTTGGCACGGACGCTCCGGAAGCAGCAGGAACCGAAATGGAAGCAGCTACGGAGGCAGGTGCTTTTGAAGCATTTGATATCCTGAACAACATTCTGTTCTCGGCGGCCATGATTAACGACATGGGCGCTGAAAAGGCGGCCGGAGTGAAAGAAAACACCAGGGATGCCAAAGTAAAGGACAGAAAGTGCGAAAAAATGGGAATTGTTTCACTTTTTAACTTTATTTAACCGTTAATGACAGCCGAAAACCGGTTGTACGGCTGCTGTTATAAAAATAACATATTTTATTGCCCTGAGAGGCAGAAAGGATTTATTTATGAAGATTATAATTTCAACAGAGGAACTTGATGCAGTAGTAAAGAAGCTGGCCATTGTGACCAGCAAGATGACCAACAGGGCAGACACGATTGTTACCATGTCGTCCAGAAAAGCAGTACAGGGTGACCGGGTTGTGTATCCTACGACGTTTACATCATTTAATGGAAAAGTACAGGTTGCGGTAAACCTGTATGCATTATCCGGTGATTACGAGGAGGCATTCACTTTCAATGTAGGCAGTGAATTTATCTCCGCGGTGCAGGCCATATCAAAGGCAGGAGGGGAAACAACGATAGTCATTGTTTCGGACAACAGCTGCGAGATTGTCTGTGGGGATGCAAGGATTACACTGACAACCAAGGTGGAAGGACTTGCACCAGTTGCATTTGACCTTGCTGACAGGACACTTCTTGAGGGAGCGTTCCAGGTGGAAAAGGCAGCATTCGCATCGGCACTTAAGGAAGTTGCAATTGCTGCGGATAACGGTGAGAATTCTCCGTTTGGAGGAGTCGGAATCACCGTGGATGATGGCATGTTTTCACTCCGCGCCATATCCAGTGCTCTGATGGCAGAAAGCCGGTGCCCGGTCAAGGAAGGCGGCGGCAAGCCGGTCACGGGACTGAGCGTGGACAGCAGTGTGCTTAAGGATATATTCGGAGTGATTGCCGGTGACAGCATCTGTATTTATAAGACAGTAAACCACGCAGTCATCCAGGGGGAAGCGGAGCTGTGGCAGATTCCGCTTCTGGCATCTTCCATACCACCGGAAAGCCTTGACAAGCTCAAGGGAATGCAGAGGGACACAGAAATGGTTGTAAACAAGAGCAGGCTCAGCGTTGCCATTTCCATAGCCCTTTCCGTGATGGCAAAAGATGAAAAGCCGCTTATCGTGTTAAAAACAGATAACGGACAGTTGCTTTTGTCCAACAAGGGCAATACTGCCAGTGCAAAGGCAGAGCTGTCAAATCTTACGGGTGAGTGTACGGGCATTTATCTTAATGCCGTTCTTTTACAGAAAACACTTGCCTGTGCAAAGGGAGAAGAACTTCTTATCCGTTCCGGTTCTAATAATACACCGGTTCTGATAAGGGATGCGGACGAAAACTCCCGTGCAGTGTGGATCATTGCACCTATTAATGCCCGCTAAAAAAATTTTCTTTTTTCTGCCGCCCGGTCTTTACAAAGCCGGGCGGTATTTTTTTTGTTGCTGGTTCTCGAAAATAATTTTTAATTTTTTTATATAAATTTCAATTGTGGTGTTGACAAGTTTTGTGAACGGGGAGTTATGTGGATTTATGGCCTGTGCGCAAAGCCTGGCCAATATAAAATATTTTAAGGGAGGTCTTGAAGAAATGATTCAGGATATTGTAAACATTAGTGATTCATTAATTGTCAGGGGAAGATTCCTGATGAACAGTCTGTTTGGTGCTTTGACGAGCAGGGAGGAGGATTTTTCCTGGCTCGGCGGTGCTGGGGATGGAACCTTTGATGGTCTTGCCAATAAGGCGCAGGGCGTCGGCAATTCTGCCATCAAACTGGTAAAGACATTTGGCGTCATTGCCCTTGTTATTGCAGTTATGTGTATTGCCGTGTCGTTTATGGTCAACAAGAATGCAAACAAAAGAGAAGAGAACAAGACATGGATTGTCTGGCTTGTCATTGGTGGAGTATTCCTCTTTGGTGCAATTGGTGCCGTTGGCTGGCTGGCAAGCGTCGGCAGTGCCATTTTCTAAGGGATGACGGGGATGTTTTACTGGTATATGTGTGCGAAAGTAATGCAGAGCATTTCCATGTCGCCATGGGAAAATCTGGGCAACCATGAAATTGGAAGTACGGAGGCGCAGGGAACGGTGGTCTCATTTTTCCGGCTGTGCCAGACAATCGGGGCAATCGGTGTGGTATGCACACTGATTGCATCCGCGATTATGCTCATGGTAACTAAAAACGGAAGAAAAAGGGAAGAGGCCAAGACCCATATGGGACACAAAATAATTGTGGGTATCTGTGTTTTTGGTGCCGTAGGTCTTATAGGAAGAATTGCTGAAATTGCACTTTCCCTTATGTAGGGTATTTATTGACGGGAGGGCAGAAGACCCTCCCGCAGTTTTTGGATGGAAGTAATACAGAAATGATTTCGGGAGGTTCTTGTTTATGGCAAGTTATGAAATTCCCTCAGAGTTTACGGATGAGGAAAAGTGGCTGAAATTTTTCCCCAGAAAGGCATTTATTGCCGGTGGCGTATGCATGGGTGTGGGGGTAATATTTGCAAATATTTTAAAAGGCGCCGGGCTGTTTGTGCCAGTACTGGTATTTTTTGGCATCATCACGGTGGTGCTGGTGCTTCTTATCATGGTTAAAAAGCCGGAAGGCGATTATCTGAAGGGAAGCGGGCAGGCATACGGCGACCTGCTTATCAAGCGGATTTTAAGAAAGAGAAAGTCCTGTATCTATGTGCTCGGATACGATGATTATAAAAGAGATAATGTGAAGAAAAAAAATGGAAAGAAAAAGTAAGGAGAAAAGACAATGGCAATTATTGACCAGATTACCAGTATCGCAAATATCATACTGTACATACTTCTTGCCATTTGCGTGGTGGGAACCTGTGTATTCATCTATATGCGCAAGTTCAGGAAAAAATCGGCGGCAAAAGAGGACAGCATTGATTATTCCCAGTTTGACCGCCGGGACTCCATGGACTATATCAGACTGGAGGATATCCGTGATGACATGGTTATCACGGAAAATGAGACACGGTTTGTCGGTATGATAAAATGCAGCGGTTTTGATTTCTATTCTGCCCATGCCAGTGAGCAGCTTGCTACGGAGACCGCCTACCGCTCCGTAATCGGAATGATAGACAGACCGGTTACATACCGGCAGTCCTGCCGGAAGGTGGATATGGAAGGCAATGAGGAAAGATATTACCAGGCAGGGCAGAATCTGAAGAAAAAGCTGGAAGACTGCCGGTATCTGCACTCTGAGTTGGTATCACAGTATGAAAGCCTGGTTTCGGAGAAAAATCCGGAGGCGCTGGAAGCTGCCGGAAAGCTTTCCGCACAGATAGAAGAGACGGAACGCCAGATGGAAGCGTATGGCTGGCGACTGAACCATATTGCAGCACAGATGGACTGGATGGCCGGGGTGGGCAGTTCGGATTCCATCCTTGAAAAGGATGAATGTTACATTTTCGATTGGAAGTATAATCCGCTGGATTACCCGATGGAGCTGACGGATGAGGAAATCCATGATAAGGCAAGGAAAGAACTTGCAAAAACAGAACATTCCTTTGTACACGCCCTGTCAAACTGCCGTGTCAGGGCAAGAAGAATGCATACAGGCGAGTGTATTGATTTGTACCGGAGGCATTTTAAACCTTATTCAGCAGAAATTTTCAGACAGTCTGATCTTGACCGGTCTGCCTATTATGATGATATCGTTTCCGTCCCGAAGCAGAGCGAACTGTATGACAGGGCGGTTGATGAAGTAATGACGGATATCTCCTACAAGGTTCTGGAAAAGGACAATGCACTTGAAAACATGAGCCAGGAAGAAATATCCGCCATGAAGGAGGAAGCGGGATTAAACGGCGGGGAAGAACCGGGTAACGGGGAAATCACCGGCAGGGAAGAAATTGAAATTGAATTTGACGGGGAGGATGATGAGCATAATGACTAAAATGGATAAGATACAGGCAAAAAAGGAAAAGCTGGAAAAAAAACAGCGTGCCGCTGAGGAAAAGCTGAAAAAAAAGATGCTGGCAGCAGAGGCAGAAGAAAAAGAACGGAAGTCCGGAACAGACCGTGCCGGGAAAAGGAAGAAGAGCCGGGGAGAAAAGGACATAGCCGGGGATGCTGACGGAAGAAAACTGGATGAACTTGAAGAAGAGGGAAGGTATCTTTTTGATACTGAACGCAAGTCGGTACGGGAAGCCTGCGCACCCAATGGTGTCAATCCCAATCCACTGGAATATATGGTACTTAATGATGCGGGGCCGGAAAAGGTCTTTGCCATGGTGCTTTATATCCATACCATGCCCAAGAAGGCTGCTTTTGCCAGCACGTTTGCTCCCCTGTTTAACATGCCCGGTGTCACATCTAATGTCCATATCGAGCCGATAAGCACCGGAAAGGCGACAAAACAGCTTGACCGTCGTGTAACAGTCCTTGAATCTGAAAATATAGCAGCAGCCAAGGGGGGAGACACAAACCGGCAGAGAAAGATTACCAGAAAACAGGGGGATGCGGAAAAATGGGCAGACGAAATCGAAAGCGGGAACAATGCCCTTTTTGAGGTATGGTTTTACTTCAGTATTGTGGCAAAAAGCATTGATGAGCTGAACAGGAAAAGTTCAGATTTATATTCGGTTGCCAGGGAAAAGGGAATCGAGCTGTCTGCATGCTATTCCGTGCATCCGGAGGCTTATCTTTCGGCGGCACCGCTTAACCGTATATATAACCTTGGAAACGGACTGGTAAAGACAACCACCATAAAATCCCACATCATGGACCGCTACTCCCTTGCAACAATTTTCAACCATACGCAGAGCCATTTCACACACCGGAATGGTGTCCTTATGGGTTACAACCTTCATAACGGACTTCCTTTCTTCTATGACCCGTATGACAAGTCACACAGTGGCTTCGGTGTGATTTTTACCGGAAAGACGGGTACCGGAAAGTCTGCCACAATCAAGGAACTGTGTTCCCGTTTTATTGATTTTGGTTATAAGATTGTATCCATTGATTTTGATGCCGTAGGAAACATGGGCGAGTATTCACTGACCTCTTATATGACCGGTGGTGCCGTGTTCCAGGTGAAGAACAATTCCAGATACAGAATCAACCTGTTTGAGCTGGAGCCGGAGATTGAATTTGACAGCATCACCAATACGGAATATATGGTGCTTAACCTGACTGACAAGATTGCGGATATGAAGCATATCATTTCCACGATGGTAAAATCCGGAAAGGATACAAATGATCTTGTCCTTAATACCTTTATGGATGAAATTATTTCGGATATTGTTGCCGAGCTTTATGCCGAGAGGGGAATTGAGGACCAGAACGTGGAAAGCCTTTATACCGTCTCCAGTGCCATCATTAACGGAAAACTGACAACAGGCAGGGTAAAGAAGGAACTTCCTACCATTAAGGACTTTTATCTTAAGGTCCTGGCACACCAGAGGGAAAACCGGAAGAAAATTTATGATTCTGCCTATGCGGTTATCGTTTCTTCCATGAAGAAATATGTTGCAGAGCTTTATTATGACGTAGACACATTCCGTGAGCTTTCCACAGAAGAATACAGTGGTCTTGCCGGGGATGCCGGCAGAAAATACTACGAGGATGGGAATGGAAAGTGTCACTATGCGGAAGCAGTCAAGGGAATCAGCGGTTATTTTGACGGACAGTCAACCGTAACCATTGACAAGGACACACCTATGCTGGATATTGATATTTCCCAGCTCCCGGAAGCAGATAAGCCAATTGCCCAGCTGATTGTCATGAATTATGTGCAGGAAAATTTCATTAAAAAGAACTCGGTAAACCCGAATGAAGAGCATAAATTAATCGTGCTCATTGACGAGGCGCATAAGGTGTTTCCTTTTACGGATGCACGTATTTTTATCGGGGACATGTACAGGACGGCAAGAAAGAAACATGTATCCCCATGGACGGCAACACAGGCACTTGCCGATTTTGCCCCGTATGAAGAAACACAGGCAATTATCAAAAACTCAACATCCAAGTTCCTGTTAAAGCAGGACTTTACAGATCAGGATTATCTGAAAAAAGCAACACCGCTGACGGAAAGTGAGATGGACGAGCTTTTATCCCTTGGCGGGGACCTAACGGATGATTCGGAAGAGTCCGGGAATAACAGAAAGGGTGAAATCTGCCTGATTGACAATGACAGGGTTATTTTCCTAAAGGCGCTGTATCTTAAGGAAACGGAAGCCAGGATTGTCGAAACGGATGCCGCTAATATAAAGAAACTGATGGATTCACTGAACAGTCCGGCATAGGGAGGGAATAGGAATGTCATATAAAAAAGTCAAAAAAATGTCCCTGCTGGTATCGCTGGTGGTACTGTTATCTTCCATTATTATGCTGGTACCTGTGTCGGCGGCTGGCACAGGAGCAGGAACAGGCGGTGGCACAGGTATTGCCCGGTCATCTGGCGGCAGTGTGACAGATGGTTCCTGGATTGAAATTTCCGGAAGCGGTATTTACGGGAATAAGGACATTTCGGCTCCGGACAGAACGATTGATAATGGTGATGCCAAAGAAGAAACCAATTTTTTCGTCAAGGGATTCATGAATGTCGTGAACTGGATTGTTGATGCGTTTCTGTCCCTTCTGGACTGGTGCGAAATCAACATGGATTTCATTCTTTTCGGACGTGTTTTTGGAAAGGGACGGCCGCTTGGAGATTACAGTAATGTGGCAATCTATACATTTGAACTGAAAAACGGCAACCCTTATGGTGCTGTCGGCTCTTTTGTGTATGCGATTATGCGTAATATGTGTTCCGCATTTTCCGTTATCTATATCGCCGTAAAAATGGCAATGGCCGGATGGAGGGGAACAGGCAAGGCGCTCAATGAACTGAAAGAAGGTATTTATAAGTTTGGCGGTATTCTTGTCCTTCTGTATTTCATGCCGAATTTTCTTGATGTTGTATTATATCTGAGGGATACGATGCTTTATACCGTGGGAAGTGCAATGGTCGGCATGGGAGGTACTCCTTCCATTGTAGGAACAATGCGCAATACATTCAATGCACACCCGACACTGGTCAATGCCTGTATGCTGATAGGCAGCATTATGCTTACCATTTATTTTGCATACCAGTATGTGGCAGTTGCCTTTGGAATGATTGTATATTTCATTGCATTTCCAATGGTGGCTGTCGGATATTCCGTTGACAAAAACATGCTTGGAAACTGGGTGAAGGGAATGTTAAGTTCCGTTCTTACCCCGGTGATTGATGTGACGCTGCTGATTGTTCCGGTATTTTTTGGCATGTCGGACAAGCTTTTTGTTCTTCAGTTCTTATCCTGCTGTATGGTAATTCCCGGGCGGCAGATGATAAAAGAAGCACTGGGAATCGGGGGAGCCGCAGGCGCCAGGGGAGCCATGGCTGCAATTGGAACTGCTTTCATGGCCGGACGTGCTGCCATGTCAGCCGGTAGGTCACTTGCCGGGATTGCCGGAAGGGGTACGGAAGCTGTCAGAAATGCCAGGCTTGCAAAAATGGAAGGACAGATGGCTGATGCCGAGGAAAATGCAGCACGGAAAGAATACAGTGGTGAAGCCGTCAGGGAGGAAGCTGACAGGCTTAATGCCGGTGCGGATGCTGCGTCAGCAGGGGCAGCGGAATTCCGTTCACGGGCGGCTGGTGCCAGCGGAGAGGAAAAGGGAACCCTCGAAGAACAGGCACGCCAGTTCCAGATGCGGGCAGATGGTCTCAGGGCATCGGCACAACAGGTACAGTCACAGGCATTTGAAAGAAAGGTTTCCGGTGCGGCGGCTCTTGCCCATATGAACGGACAGACGCTGGAACAGTTTGACCCGGAGCTTGCACAGGAGGTTACTGCGCAGAACGGTCTTGCACAGAGCGAACTGGAAGCTGCCCGGAATAAGGTAAAAGACCTTGAGCAGAGAAAGGGTAACGGGGAACACGTTGACGGCGAGCTTACCGTGGCAAGAACAGAAGCACGGGAAGCAGAAACGAAGGCACGCAGGATATCGGATATTGCCGGTATGCGTGCAGAAAGGACGAAAGATGGAAGTACCGTTGTAAAGATGGGAAATGGTGGTTCTGGTACAGGCATCGGAGGACGCGCCGGGGCTTCCAAAAATTCGTCAGCTGACCTTGAACAGGAAATGACGGATGCAGAGAGAAAACTTGTCAGCTACAAAAACTTTGACCAGGAAAACGGTACATCCTACCAGCCAACCCACCGGGAGAAACAGGCAATGTACAAAAAAAGGGCGGTATCACTGGCGACATCCTCTGTTGTGGGTGCTGGAGGTGCTGTTGCCGGAGCAGGTCTGGGATTTGCTGCAGCAACCTTTATGGGAGGAAATACCAAGCTGATGGCGACGAGTGGTGGTATGTCTGCCGGGACAGGCATTGGAACGGCGGCTGGCGGTGCTCTTGGAGCCGGAGCTTATGAGCTGAATAACATGGCAAAGGTTACATTTAATACACCGGAAGCAAATGACGGAATTACCCGTTCACTCATGAATGAACGCGAACGTTCTACCGGTAATGGCGGGACGGACCAGACGCGGACCAGCAGGAATGTTATTCATGAGAATGTGCAGACAGAAGTTATCCGGAATGCCGGAACGGCGGCTACAGTCACAGTAGCTGACAGCCCTGTAGAAAGTGATGCCACCGGAATGAGCCAGACACGGATCAGCAGGAATACAATCCATGAAAATGTCCAGACGGAAGTGGATGTCCGGACAGAGACTGTCCGGCATACCGGAACACCGGTTGAAGGCGTGGATATTGGAAGCACATACCAGTCACCGATACTCCTGCATCACGTAAAGCAGCAGGCTATCACGGCAATCAATACTCCGGATGTACGGCAGACGATTATGTCCGGAGAAGACATCGGTCTGAGTGTTTCCAGGCAGATATACAGCAGTACCGCTTCTGCACATTCCATAGAACGGATGGTAAATACTGTATGCAATGACCCGGAAATTGAGGCGCAGATAAATGTAATCAGGGAAGCCGGCAGGGGAAATGGAAGGTCATAATGGGAAACAGGAAAAGGAAAGGAAAAGGGTTAAAAATAGCTCTCGCCGGAGGCCTGTTTTTAATCGTTATTGCGATTAGTGCGGTAGCGGGGGTTGTTGAGGGTGTGGCAAGCTTTGCAGCCAAAATACTGGAATTCTTCAGTTTCGAGAAGCAGCTGGACACGGAACTTATCCAGATAATGTCTGACCATGAAAACGTGTTCATGCCGGTAATAGAAGCACTGCCTTATGATAATGGGATTATTAACCTTGTCATAAGGAACAAAGTGACTGTCGGAAAGGATGAAGTAAGCACAATCTATTTTTCAAGCGACCGTGAAGAGCATGAAGTGGATACGAAATACCATGAAAGGTCCCTTGTCAAGCCGGATGACTGCAATGATTTTACAGAGTATAAAAGCACTATCCGTGTTCCTGTACCGGGTCGTGTCGAAATTGGTGCAGACGGTGTAATGAGACCGGTCATGGAGGATAAAGATGTAACCATATATGTATGCAACGGGCATCCTGTCTATGAGTACGGACACTGGAATGCCTGTGGGTATTTTTCATATTCGGATGCCCTGTATGATTATGGACTTCCATGGCAGCTCGTGCTTGCTGCGGCTACTACAAAATACTACACGACGGATATATTGTCGGATGAGGAACTGGAAAAAGCCGCCGAAAAGATGGACGGCAGCGGGAATTCAACGGAATACAAGCTTAAGAAAAGTGCGGTGGAATCCTATATGCGGATACTCAATCCATCCTTTGAATTTGTTTATGACTATACTTATGATGTGTCAGCCAGGTTGGATGTGGAAAAAATGTTTTCCTTCAGTCCAAGCATGATTGATTATTACCTAGAAAACGAAGGACTTGTGATACCTTACTATCTTGACGACAGAGGGCTTGCAAGACCGGTTATGCTGGTAAGCAGGATAAATACCTACCTTTATGATTATTATTTTGACTATGCGCAGGGAACAGACGGAAATTATTATACGGTGAGTGCCAGAAGGGAAAGCCAGTATCAGAGGTTTCTTGACGAACTTTCCCTGTGCGATGTCACGAGTGACAACTTTGACCTGTTCATGATAATTCTTGAAAATATGCCGGGTTCCGCGGACATTGTGGAAGAGATTGAAAAGGCTGCTGACTATTACAACAGTACCGGCTGTGAAATGACGGAAACACTGAGCGAGGGAATTGCATATATTGTTCCTGTCGATGAAAGCAGCATTACCTGGGAAAAAGAATGACAGAAAAAATATCTGACTCTCTCCACAGCTTAATCAAAGGTTTTTCGACATATTGGATAGGTGATGTACTTCACCGGAAAATTCTCAAAAAAAATCTTTAAATTTTTTTAAAATTAGTATTGACAAGTTTTGCGAATGAATTGTTTCCTAAAGAAAGAAAGCGAGGTGTGAACATGGGCTTCAAGGTTATGGAGCTTATCAGGGGTAACCTGTTTAAGGGAGGAATACCGGAAGAAGATGTGCCGGATATTGATATCAAACAGCAGTCAGACATATCGGACATAACAAAAGATGTTATTGCATTTGCTACAAGCAAAGAAAACGTGGCAAGGCTTAATGCGGTGGAAAGGGGAATGTACACAAAGGAATTTTATCTTTCCGAAATCCGGGAATATGTCTGCGACAGATACCATTTGGGTAAAGAGGATAAAGAGACGGAAGAAATTCTTGACGGCTTTTCAAGATTCATGTGGTCTTACTATATTCTTGATCCGTTAATTGCTGATACGAACATTACGGATATACGAATCATAAGTTATGACAAGATATTTATCCACAAGAGTGACGGAACACGTCAGCTGACGGATGTCAGGTTTGCTGATGAAGAGGACTACAGGCGGTTTATTGAGCGCACAGCCATGAAGATGAAAGTAAGTATCAGTGACAACAACGCAATGCAGGCGGTTACAGACAAGACCCAGGAGGGATGGATACTCCGGGTTCAGATATCAACGAAGTTTGTAATCAATGCCAAGACGGCGTATCTGCATATCAGAAAAGAGCCGGCAAAAAAGTACACCATGGATGAACTTGTCAGAAAAGGCATGCTTACCAGAAAACAGGCAGACTATCTGATAGAAAGAATCAGAAAGGGCGAATCAGTCCTTTTCTGCGGCGCCGGTGGCTGTGGCAAAACAACGCTGCTTAATGCGCTGATTGAATATATGGTGGGACGTTCCATTTACTGTGTTCAGAGCGAGGACGAGCTGTTTATGGAAAATCCGGAAGGGGAGTTTATGAGTTACCATTCCGTGGAAGGAAACGGGGAAGGCAAAGTACGGTATTCCCTTGCAGATGTTTCAAAAACCGGTCTGCTTGTTGATGTGAATGTATTTATCAATGCGGAAATCAAAGGACCGGAAGCACTGGATTTTTTGACATTTGTATATTCCGGCTGTGCCGGATATGGCATCGTCCATGCACCGAGTGAAGAGGATGCGTTCATGCGTATTGCGTACCTGGCAAAAAAAGCATCGGATTACAGTGTTGATGAAATCTTTTATATGCTGAGGCATATAAAAAAGGCTGTCTTTTTAAATGAACGTAAAGTGGAATCTATTTCGAGCGTGGACTGGAACGGGGAAGAGAGAAAACTGGAGTTCAGAAAGGAAATGTGAGGCTATACATAAGATAGAGAGGAGGGAATATTTACGGAACAGGTTAATAATATAATATCCTGGCTGAAAGCTTACGGCAGTGTGATTACATGGTGCCTGCGGGTGATGACAGGAGTGTTTCTTGTAATTGCCGTGTACCAGCTGTTCACGTACATAACACGGATGCGTCTTATCCGTGAAGGCTTAAAGAAAATGTACACCAGCCTCAGCGGTGCGGCAAAAGTCAGAAATGAAAGCAGTGATGAAGTCAGAAGGCTGTACGGAACGGTACTGAAAAAAGGATGGCTTGTAAAGATGGATGAAAAGCTCCAGTATTCCGGTCTGCTCAGAAAGTACAGATTTCTTTCCACGGAGTTTTTCATTGTATGCCTGTTTGCTATCATGGCGGTTTCCTGGTTTATGGCGGCATCCATAACGGGAACGTGGTATGTTGGACTGGCAGGAGCCGTGGCGTCTTATGTTCTTGTCATGGTATATGTGGACCATCTGTGTGATAACAAATACCGCAGTACAAGTGAGCAGATGCTGTCATTTATCAACATCGTATCGTCGATGGCATGTGCTTCGGATGACCTGGTCGATATCCTGGACAGAACAGCACTTGAAATGAAAGAGCCTTTACGGACGGCACTTATGGACGCATGCACAAAGGCAAAAGCAACCGGCAATGCCGCGGGAGCGTTTAAGGAACTGGAAGAAGAGATAGAGTATCCTTTCTTCAAGACAGTCATAAGAAATCTGGAACTGGCATCAAGGAACAAGTCTAATTATGCAGATATTGTGGATGACTGCCGGCAGATGCTTCATGTGTCCCTTGAAAATGAAAAAAAGCGGGCAGTTATCTATAAAAATGCGAAAAAAGAACTGGTATCCATGGTTATTATCGGCATTTTATGCATTTTTGTTATGGTAGAAGGTCTTCTGTCCATCAGCATGTCCGGGTGTTTGTCTGTGCTTATGGAAAGTGTGCCGGGAGTGGCTTCGCTGGTATTTGTTGCAGTTGTACTGCTGCTTGTCTTTTACTTTATTCTGACAGGAAACGGGGGTAGGAAGTAATGGAACTGAAAACTTTCTTTGACAGAATATCCCAGGCTGTCATGGACTTTATTGCACAGTATGGGGGAACAGCGAAAAAGGTACTTGCCGGAGCAATCTGTGTTCTGGTGTTCATTATGCTTTATTTTTATGCGGCGGCAGCCATTAAGGACAGATATGAGTATTTTACCAGACTGATGCGCGGCAGTGTTTCAAAAGCAATGCGGAATACGAAATGGGATATGTTCAATTATTATTATCTGCAGAAATTTCTGGATTCCGTGGGTATCACGTATTATTCCAGGGGAAAGATTACCCCACTTACCTATATCACCTATAAAATCGGGTGCATGGTTGTGGGGCTGCTGATTGGTATTTCGGTTAATCTTGCAGTGGGGCTTGTTTTTGCCATTGCAGCATGGTTCCTTCCGGATATTTATTTCAGGAAAAAGAACAAGGAACAGAACCGGAACATGATGCGAGATATCATGGATATTTATGACATCATACTCCTTCAGACCGGAGTGGGAACACATATAACCCTTACGCTGGTTGATGCCTATATGGTTGTTGAAAACCCGCGTCTTAAAAGTGCGCTTTTGGAACTGACAGGAAAATTAAGGGAAACAAATGATGTGCTGGTTTCCCTGAACGTATTTAATTCGAGGTTTGACAACGAACATATAGCAAACCTTTCGGCTGCAATCATGCAGTCTGTAGAATCGGGTAATTCAGTTCAGATGCTTGCCGACATTAAGAAGTATGCCACCAATCTGCAGGACAGCTATAACGAGCAGGAAAGACTCCGCATTGAGCGCAGATGCAGAACATATATTGTTTGTCTTTGCGCGGGACTCATCGGAATGCTGCTCTGTTTGGGCGCCAGCGGTGCATTGGATGCGGCGGCAGGTCTTGGACTTGGATTATAAATTATTAAAAGAAACGGCTTATAGCCACAAAAAATCACAGGAGGAAAAAAAATGACAAAATTATGTATGGAAATGACAAAGGTAGGTACTGGCATGAAGGCATGGGCAAAAAGGTTAATGAGGACAAAGAAAAAAGGTTCTGCCGTTGTAGAAACGGTGGCTCTCGTGCTTGTTGTGATTGCAATTTGCGTGTTATTTAAAGGTCTGCTTTCTGACCTGTTAAATGCTATCTTCCCACAGATAGAGCAGTCAGCCCTTAAGCTGCTCGGCTAAGGAGGAAGGAAACCTTTGAAACGCAAGAAGAAAGGTGTAGGCGATTTGATTGTCTGCATGATCACCATTTTGGCCATGTTTGCCATTCTTATTTTTGGCATTGACCTGTTTAAGACAGTTTCGCTTGCAATCCAGAAAGAGCAGATACAGCGTACATACATGCTTGCGATGGAAACAGAAGGTTATCTTTCAAATGCGAAGATGAATGAGCTGATAAACGAACTGACAGCGTTAGGTGTGACAGACATTTCACTTTCCGGAACAACAATGTCACCCGCAGGGTATGGCAATGCCATTTACCTTGTTGTAACAGGGCATATAAGCGTACCGGGCAAGACGGGACTGGATGGCTGGAGGTGGATAAAAAGAAATGAAGCAGTTGGTTTCAGAATCAATCAAAAATCTATTGCAAAGTATTAAAAAGAAGGGTAAAGGAAATGGAGCCATGTTCCCGCTTGCCATCATGATGCTCATGATGATGCTTATCTTTCTTATCCTTGTGTATAAGCGGCATGTACTGGAATATAATTACAGCTACATCAATAACTCGCTTACACAGGCAATGTTTGGAGGGTGCCTTCCTAACATTCATGAGTACGCAGACACGGGAAATCTTATCATCCAGGATTCGGGTAATGCCATGGCAGGGGATGTATATTTTCTCAATTCCTATGAGAAATTCAGGGACTGCCTTAAGTATAACCTGAATCTTGACGATGGATGGAACATTGACACAGACCATGGTATTTACGGACAGGTAACAGTCGAAAGGTATACGGTTTTCAATGTTGTAACAGACAGTGACGGAAATACCTTTACGACGGAAATTACGCGGACAGGAGATAACAGTTACGTCAGGGAATATTCTGTCAATGATGTGGTAACGGTAACAACCACGGATGGTGATGTTGATATCGTGGAGACCTCCGTTTATGCGGAAATCTCCTTTAATCTGAGCCTTGTGGGGCATATTCCATGGATGGGTGAGGAAGACCTGAACCGCAGATACAGACTAAGACGTGTTGTGGCAGTAAAACAAAACTGAGGAAATATCATCTTCCCACTGCCTTCGGGCAGTGGGTTTCCACACACGGCAACCGAAAGGATTTGAATTATGAACAGGAAAACACTCATATATAGGAAGAAAAACAAAAAAAACCAGAATGAGGTACCAAAAGAGAAGAAAGGTCCGGTTAACATCCGTGTAATGATATACTGCTTTGTTGTGGCACTGGTTCTGTATGCGCTGCTGATATTTATTGAGAAATCCATTGTAAACAGTGACGCAAAGCAGGAAGTATATGTTGCGGTAATGGATGTGCCTGAGAATCTTCTTATCACGGAAGAGAATTTCGCAGAATATTTCAGGATGGAAGACCGGGCGGTCAGTACGTTCCCGGAAGGTTCCATTTCCAGTCCGGCAGAGATTATAGGCGGCCTTACCTCGCACAAAATTCTTGCAAAAGAGATATGTGCAGCAGCAATGTTTACCAGGGAACAGTCCCTGATTGCCAATATCAAGGAACCTGTTGAAGTCTCGCTTGCAGCCAGCAATCTTTCACAGGTGGTTGGCGGTGTAATTCGCACAGGGGATTTCATTAACATCTGGTCAGTAAAGAATTCGTCTATAAACGGGCTGGATGAAACGGTTGCGGATATTATCTTTTCCGGGGCTTATGTGACAAGGGCATTTACCTCGACGGGTGTTGAGGTTTCGCGGGATGACAGCGAGGAAAGCGCAACAACAATCATTAACATCATTATTCCGGCCGCACAGGAGGAAGAATTCAACAGAGCCATTGCGGACGGTACAATCCGGCTGGGACGTATCGTGGAGCAGGGTGCCCCGGTTTCCGGAGCAGCCAGGGGAGAATAGGGGATGGTTGTTAAACTTGCCATGTGCGTTATTCCGGCTCTTCTTCTGTTTTTTTATCACAGAACTGACGGACTGGAATGCAGACGGAGTCTGTTTTTCCTTATGGAAGTGATACTGGCTGTGGTCTCCTTTTTTACGGACATAAATGAACAGTTTATTCTGTCGCTGCTGGTATTCCATGCATATACAGATGAACTGACGGGATATCTTTACAATTCCGTGTCCGTACTTGCGGGACTGGCTGAGACTGTCATTTTTCTGCTCAGTCCTTCCTTTGGCGGTCATGCTGTTTGTGGTCTGCTTGCTGCGGTTCTTATTGTGACTGCAGCATCCCGTTTCGGGGCATTTGCGGCGGGGGATGCATATTTCATTATCTTCATTATTACAGGGATGGCTGCGCAGGGGAAAAATCCGTTTTCATCTGCGTGTGAGCTGCTCCTCTTTGTATGTATTGCATTTGTCCTCCGTGCAGCCGTGCTTGCGCTGAAGGAATATTTTGCCGGCAGAAATTTTACCGTGGAAAAGACGGCACCTTTTATGTCGAGTGTCCTTGCGGGGTTTCTGATCTGTACTGTGTTATACTAGATAACAGTTGACATAAGCGAACAAATGTTCTATAATATACTTAAAGGGATACCATGAAAAACTGTCCCATAAGATAAAAAACAGAACGGAGAGGAAAACATTATGACAAACTTAACCAGATTCAAAAGAGCAGCGCTCACCATGACAATGGCAGCTGTAATTGCCGCCACCGGCTGTAATAAGGCAGCAGACGGTGTGCCAACCGTTGCATCCACCGAGGAAACCCAGGAGACAGAAACCACCGCGTCCGTGGAAGCCACCAGTGAAGCATCTTCCGTTAAGGAGACAGCATCCACGAAAGAGACAACCACAGCCCGGGAAACTACTGCCGGACAGACGGAAAAGGCAACGAAAGAGCAGACAACGCAGTCAGAGACTACCTCTGCATCGGAAGAGACAAGCGGTGAGGGTATAATCGAGACAGAAACAGAGAAAAGGACTGAGAAAGCAACGGAAAGCACCACGGCGGCAACTACGAAGGCTACGGCAGATACAACAAGCGCAGCTGCACAGCAGGAGACTACGACGCAGGCTCCTACGCAGAAGTCAACAGAAGCTCCTACGCAGAAGCCTACTGAAAAGGCAACTGAAAGCACTACACAAGCGCCTACGCAGCCACAGACACAGCCGCCTACACAGGCACCTACAACACAGCCGGAGACAACAACGCAGGCTCCAACAGAGGCGCCTACACCTGCGCCAACAGAAGCTCCTACGCAGCAACAGACGCAGGCTCCAACTGAAGCGCCTACACCTGCTCCAACAGAAGCACCAACAGAGGCGCCTACACCTACTCCAACGGAAGCACCTACTCAGGCGCCAACAGAACCGGAGACTACAACCGAAGCACCTACCGAAGCTCCGACTGAGGAACAGACAACGGTGGCAGAATTACCTGACTTCCCGTATGCGTTAAATTGTGTATTAGACGTGGATGGTGTTAAGTGTGTGTTCATATCTGATAAGGATGTTAGCGCAGCAAATGCGGCTTGTAACGAGTTGGCCAAAATAGCGGAAGATTTGGGACGCAACGGTTATTATTTAAATATGCTGACCTCATATTATGGTGAGTATAAACAAGGTACCATATATAAAGACTACATAGATATAACCGGCAGAGACCCGCACTGGGGGAATGAGTAAGGATGAATAAAAGGAAGATAATAATATTCATTGTGACTTTATTAATCGTATTGTTTGGGACTACTCTTGTAGCTCTTGCTTGGGAATACAGACCATCAGTTTTTGATAACAAAATAACAATAACAATTAAATATAAAGATGGACAAATAAGTACTTATAATTATTCTGCTAAAGGTAAAGTATCAGCATCCGGTGGTTATACAGATTTCTTTAACGTAGAATATAAAAACATCCGAGCAGTTGAGAGCGTAACGGTAGTTTTACCACGAGCCGGTGAAGCCGGAAAAAGTGATGATACATGCTATATGTGGTGGAGAGGTACGTATACTAATACAGCAGTGTGTGATGACTGGTGGGATTTTAAGCATAAAAACACTGTTAATACTACAAGCCGTAGGCAGGAAGAAAGCCATGCAGATGCAAATGATGCATCCAATAGAACCTTTGTATTTACACCGGAGGGATTAAGCAGCAAGCAGTTTATATATTTTACATCGACCTTGTGGAAAGGAAGCTCAGACCTTCCACAGCCGGGCGAAATAACTGCTATTATAGGACTTACTTTTGATGATGAACCGCCTATTGTATCTGCAAGTCCGGATAGCACATCAGACTGGGTGGAATCAACTGACGTAACGATAAGTGTCACTGATGGAGTATATGGGTCAGGAATAGATAACAGCAACACCAGATTACAATATTTTATATCTGAGTCAGAGAACCCAACGGGCATAGGCACTTTACAAAGCTATACACCTGCCGGAACAACATTTAAACTCGGAGAGAATAAAAACGGACAATATTATATATTTGTTAAGACCATAAATGACATAGCAGGTAACTGGTCCGTAAATAACGGAACCTATGTTACGATAGGTTCAGACACATATCATAGATTCGGACCATATACCTTCAAAAACTCCACCCCTACAACAGTCACCTTCGACCTTCAGGGCGGAAAAGTTGACGGAAGTACAACCAATCCGGTTCGAACCATGAACACCGGCACAGCCGATAATAACACGCAGGACTGGATGACAACCTCAAGAATGGCAAAGACCGGATATACGTTTGCAGGATTTTATACCGGAACGAATGGCACTGGTACCAAGGTATACGATATCTATTCAGGCAGCGCCAACTGTGTTAAGAATACTGACTATTGGGATGACTCAGGCAACTGGAAATACAGTGGCAGCACATTAACCCTGTATGCGTACTGGCTGAGTAATCAGTACACCATGACCGTCAATTACCGTAAATGGAACCCTGACACAAACGCATGGGATATTTACGATACCAAAATGAAAAAAGTCGATTATGGAACAACGTACAGTCCGGCTGCAGGAACGGCGCCGACCGGTTATGTATTCGACAGTAAGACGGCAGATTATACAGTAGCCGCAGATAAGACCTTTAATGTCGATTTCAAGCCGAAGCAGACAACGGTTACTTATTACCGGAATTATTCCTCTGCGGACACCACAACAGCTTCACAGACCTTTACATACGCAAAGACCGGTGAGGCCTTCACGGACCAGTCATGGAGCAGGGCGGGTTATAATATCCTTGGATGGGCGGTCAGCCGGACGGCAACAGCAGCAGACTATTCACTGACAAGTCCTGTATCTGATGAGTGGAAGAACGCATATTACCCATCTAAAAGTCTGTATGCTGTATGGCAGGCTCAGGAGTATTCGATTACATATGATCTGTCAGGTGGTACTGCTTCGGGAAATCCGGCTTCATATAACGTGGAGACACCGACATTTACCCTGAATAATCCTACAAGGACATATTACAGATTCGACGGGTGGTCCGGTACGGGAATAACGGGGCTTTCAACGAGCGTTACAATCAGTAAGGGCAGTGTGGGTGACAGACAGTATACGGCACACTGGACTGACATAACACCTCCGACGGTTATGCCGTCGCCTGCTTCCATACAGTGGTGCCGTAACACGGACTTAACCATTAACTGGCTCGATTATGGTGACGGGCTTGCAGGCAATACGGGAAGAAATTATTTCTATTTCATGTCAGCTGACGGGACAAAGACATCCAACTATACCTATACACCTGACGCTGCATCAAATGTGGGCGCGGACCTAAACGGAACATACTACCTTTATATACATGAGATTAAGGACAAGGAAGGCAATGTATCACTGCTTGGCGGAGCCAAGACAGGCGCATACCATAAGTTCGGCCCGTATAAGTTCGATAATGAAGCTCCAACTGTCAGTGTGACTCCGAAAGCAGCAGACTGGTGTACAGAAAAATCTGTTACAATCACTGTGAATGATACGGGTGGTTCAGGACTGAGTGCATCCAATGCTTATCAGTATTATCTTTCTACAAGCAACACTTCTCCAACAGGAGGAACTTGGACGAATTATACGTCAGGAACAGCTTTCACAATCGGAACTGGATTAAACGGAACCTATTACCTGTTTGTGAAGAAAATATCGGATAATGCCGGAAATGTTTCGACAAGTTCATCCTATCATATGTATGGTCCGTACAAATTTGATAACACGGCACCGACGGTTACAGTAAGTCCGGAGAGTGCGGACTGGTGCAATTCTGTGAATGTAACGATTACCGTTGCAGATGCAGGCGGTTCCGGATTAAGAGGCAGTAATTCTTATCAGTATTATCTGTCAACAAGTGATTCTTCGCTTACGGGCGGTTCATGGACAAACTATACATCAGAAAGTACATTTACAATAGGAACCGGCTTAAACGGAACATATTACTTATATGTAAAGAGAGTATCGGATAACGCAGGAAATGTAAGCACCACCAAGGGAACAGCAGTAACCATTGAAGGTACAACATGCCATAGATTCGGTCCGCATAAGTTTGATAATATGGCACCGGAAGGAACAGTGACTTATTATGAAGATAACGAAATGCTGGGTCTGTGGGATAACGCCCATGAACCATATGGTCTTATGAGGATTGGTGACGCAACGGATAATCTTTCTGGAATCAGGGAAATTTACCTTTACCTGTACGATGAGGCAAACCCGGATAATAACACAACGCTGTTTTTTACCGGAACTGGCAGAAATTACGAGCTGCAGTTCAATCTTTATACTGCTCTTGCTGACAACAGAAATGTTACGAAGATACATATGGCAGTGTATGGGGTTGATGAAGCCGGTAATGTGGGGGAACTTCCTATTACCAACTACAGCTTTGGCTATAATGGCAACAAAGATCCGGTTAAGGACGAAGACATCGGCTTTAAGAAAGATGAGGATGGTGACGGCTATATCAGGGATAATTTCCGCATAGAAGCAAGAATTGTGAATGTAAATGGTCATCAGAACTTCGTTTCCGGTGGAAAGGCAATCCTTGAAATTTATACTTTCGGATATGTGGAAGCGGTAAGCGCGGAGTTTCCAAGCATACGTTCCCAGATGCGGGCGGAATATGATACTGAGGTAAATCTTGTAAAGACAGATATTGAGGTAAAAGAATATAATTCCTGTAATCATGTATTCTATATTCCGTTATACTGTGCGGAATCTGTGTATACCGATAATCTGGCATGGGGCTACAAAAAAGGAATGACGCAGAAGCGTCCCGTTTATATAACAGTGGATGGTTCCATTCTGAAAACAATAAAAACAATATTAAAATAGAGTCAGGAGGAAAAAATTATGCGTGTTGTTCTGGGGTATAAATTTGACAGCAGGCAGGCTCTTTCCGAATTTGCTGAAAGCTTGGGGGCTGGTGGGGTTAACCTCACCAGCCTTATTAGCAAGAACTTAAAATCCAGTGTTGAGCAGTATTTGTTTGAAAACCGGGAAAGTGTTGATGCGGTTGTTGCGATGGAACATCTGGAGTCTTTAAGTCCGTATACCATTGCAGATTTTGTTCGGCTGACGGATATTAAGGACCAGCTTATCATTATCCCGGTTATTGATGATTCCCATAAGGGTGATGAATATGTAAGGCAGCTGTACAATGAAGGCATTGTGAATGCACTGTTTGCAAGTGATGCTTCCATTGCAAATATTGGAAAACTGCTGTTGTGCCCAAGGGAGAAGAAGGCTGCAAGAGTGTACTATGGGATTACTTCCGGAGGCAGAGAGGAAGCAGGCACTGATATTGCAAGACTGCTTGGCTACATTAATGATATTCATGGTGAGGAGCTGATTGCCAAACTGGAATATTATCAGAAAATGCTGGACAGTGAAAATTTTGCCGTATTAATGTCACGCCTGCCGGATGGGCAGAAGAAAGAGCTGAGGGAACAGAACCTTTATTCTGAATATGTCGGAAGGCTGCTGGAAAAGAAGAAACTCAGCATTTCCCTGCCAGGCATCAGCATACCGGATATTGGGCGGGAAAAGGCAGGCACGGTTTTTGTCAGTGTCGGAAATGAAGTGTTTGCGGTTGCCTCCCTGGTTAAAGGTGCCGGTTCAACATTTGTGTCTTTAAACCTTGCAAAAGAGATATCTGAAAAAACAGGTCTTGTTCCGGCATATCTCCATCTGCCGGAAGGAGACACATGTTACCATGATTTTGGGTTTGACAGAATCTTTGGAACAAGTTATTACAGTCACATCCAGGAGGCGTATGATACCGGCAGTGTATCAGAAATGAGAAACGCTTATCAAGGTGTATCCTTCATGTGCGAAAATCCGGAACGGGATGTACTTGACGGGTGGAAGTTTGAAAACTCTCTGTCGGTGATATATGGTGCACCTAATCCGACCATCCTTGACCTTGGGGATACGTTTGACAGTAAAGACAATGCAGCACTGCTTCCTTACTGTACCGGGCTTATCTTTGTTCTTGACGCAAGGGCAGATGTGGAAGATGTTGAGAATGTCCGGGAACTTCTTAAGCTGCAGACGAAGATAAAGTATAAGGGGATCGTCTTTAACCGGTGTGATGATGAAAAGTACGGATACCTGAAAAAGTATGTCGGTGACGCCTGCGGGAGTATTTCGGTTATGGAGTACAGCAGTAAGGTTCTGAAAGGATTTTTCGCTTACCCGTCCGTCTCATCCGGAGGCATTGAAAAACTGATAGACTTTACCAGCTATGGCCAGTACGATAAGGGAACAGCAAAAAAGGAGGGGAAGAAACACTTCTTTGACAGTATTTTTAAGAAAAAGGCTGCTACTGGTCCGGTCGGCACTGTCGAGATTGCCGTTGCCGGTCTGATAAGAGGTGTGGGAACCACTTACACGGCACTTCTCCTTGCCACTGCCATTTCTCGCAAATACAAGGTGGCCATACTGGAACAGAATGACCACGGGCATTTCCGAAACATGGCAGATATGATGAAAAAGGAAATTGTAATAGAGGGAATGAGAGGGTTCTCCTTAAACGGCATTGATTATTTCTTTGACGGCACATACAAGGCATTTGCCTCATCGGTAAAAGACCATTATGATTTTGTGGTAATTGATTATGGGGTAAACGGTGAGTTTTCGTTTGATGATTTTCTGCGCGCCGGAGTAAAAATCCTTGTCTGTCCTTCGGCAAAGTGGGATTACTTCCTGATTGATGAATACTATGAAACAGTTATCCAGACTTATGACCAGACACATTCGTTCAATTTTATTGTTCCGTTTATGACCAATAAGGCGCTTTCCGATATCAGAAAGCTGCTGGAAGGGAAGCATACAGTATCACCGATGCCGGTAGCTGCATCACCTTATGAATTGTCCGAGGAAGTAACATTAATGTTCGGAAAAATGATAGGTGTAGAATTGTAAAAGGGGATTGCGTGTATGGTGAAGAGTATTGGATTTGGTGGATGCGACACGACGGATATTGTGATGTGTGTCCTTTACCAGCTGAGTGCTGAGGGGATAAGGACGCTTGTCATTGATGAAACGGAAAATGGTGAGCTTGTTGCTTCGCTGCCGGATGAAGGACTGGACAGATGCTATGTTGTGTCACGTACTTCTTCAGCAAATGAGCTGATGGGTGAGATGGACGCACTGGTAGTCTATTCAGGATATCATCCGGGATTCTGGTATAACCGGTGTGAGCGCAAAATAGCCGCAGTTGCATCCTCAAAAAGGGATGTAAGACTGTTTGTGGAAATGGTGAACAAAATATGCGGACATTATGAGCTGTTGTATAAGGGGACGACAGACTGTCAGTACGGATGGTTTTATCTTGACAGGGTGCTGAAGCCCTATACCCGGATGGCAAGCGGGAAGTATACGCTGCCAAGGGAAAATTCTGATTTTGAAGCTGCGTTGATTATGGCGTATGACGGGCAGCTTGATATAAGGCGTATGTCGGAACCCTTTCTGGGATACATGGCGGGTATTGTAAAGTATCTTGACTGCCGGGTTGACGCTGTTGCACCACAATAGGTGAATTGCCCAGGCTTCTATAAGTCGTGGCTTCTTGCATTAGCTATAGGGAGTGTCAATTGTCATCCTCAGCTCCCTGCAATTTAACACACCGCCTTAAGCTGCAAAATCATTAGTTATTTGCACGGCCTGCAGGGCTGATCACGAAGCCCTGCAAATTTCCCATATAGCTGCTGTTTCTGAACGAAACGGCAGCTGTTCTATTTTTTAAAACTCCAAAAAATAGGAATTTTAGCATTGACATTTCGGAATATCGAAGTTACTATTTTAAATGGAAAAATATGTAAAGCCAGTATTATATGAAGAAAACGTATCCCTCCCTTTTGGCGGGATTAAGAAAGAGCAGGAGATAATATGGGTACAATATCTGACAGATTTGGTATTCCGGCATCCGGAGGCTGGGACGACCAGGAATTTTATAAGGAACAACTCAGAAAAAGTGAAAACAGGCTGGACTTATCAGCCAGGGATTTTTGTGGATGCGGGGATATCAGAATCCGTGCCAGGCTGGTGAGAGATGCTGCAACGGAGTACCCGACTCCATGTGAGAACAGCATTATCGTCGTAAATGAAATGAGCCAGTATTCTTACTACCGGAGAAGTTTCCAGCAGGCGGCAAGTTTCCGGACGGACGTTCGTTTTTGTGCTTACGTTGAAAAAGTATTATGTTCCATGGTGTGCCTGAAGGAATATGTGAGGGAAGCCGGTGCGGATGATGCCAGATTCTCGAGCAGTCTGTTTAACGGTTTTCTTGTGCGTAACAGGGATATTCCGGTGGCGTGGTTTAAAAGAGGACATTACAGGTTTGATGTCCTGCCGGCTCCCCTTGATGATTTCTTCTATGGGACAGGTGCATCCGGACGTGAACGATGGCTCAGGATGGAGATAGGCGGGGAGTATCTTGAACAGTTTAAGGCTGCGTATGGAGAAAAAGGGTGAAATATAACCGTGCCGGCAAATAATAATATAAAAGTATAGACAACAAGCTGCTGTGGAGGAAGATATGAAAAGAATATTAATGATACTTTGCTGTGCTCTTGTGCTGACGGGATGTTCCAAAAAACAGGAGATTACACCTGATGTTATAGAACTTGAGGAACTGAAGGGATTTCAGCCCGATGCCAAGAATCCTGATTCCGACAATGACGGAATTCTAGATGAGGATGAAGAAAAGCTCGGAACCAACCCAAACAAGGCGGACACGGATGGGGATGGTATATATGATGGATTGGAGCTTCGTCTTGGGCTTAATCCGTTAAAAGTTAAGACCGATGGTGAGACCAAGGACAGTGAGCGTACATTCGAGGAGGAGTACTCCTGTGATAACGCGACACTCACGGTTGAGGGCAACTATGCGGTAGCTGACATTGTGTTCCAGCAGAGTGAAGGAGTATTTAATATACCTATTGCAATCACCCCTGTGTACGAAATATACATGCAGAATCAGAAGTTTGAATCTGCAACGCTCAGTTTTGATTATGAGACAGATTATGATGAGCAGGTTGGTATATATCAGTATCTTGATGATGGAAGTTATGTACTTGTAAGCGAGGGAACAGAAGCTGAGCTTGAGCATTTTTCCAGATATTTTTTGGGAGAGCTAGTAATACTTGACGAGCCAAGCCGACCGACACTAGACATTGCGCTAGTAATAGACAATTCGGGTTCAATGTACAGTGAGGAACTGTGCCCGAGTAGTGAGGAGAACGACGTAGATTTCAAGAGAATTGACATGGCAAAGGCACTAATTGAGCAATCGGATGATAGCACAAGATTCAGCTTTTATACTTTTACACATGATGTGACCAAGGTTATGGATATGACATCAGACCACAAAGAAATGTGCGAGGCAATAGATTCGATAAAGGATGAACTTCCATACTTTAACGGAACTGCTGCTAACAACGCGGTATATGATGCGGTGTCAGATTTTGAAAAGGACAATAATAAGAGACATTATGTTATTCTACTTTCGGACGGATATGATACAAAAAGCTTGTTTGGATTTAACTGGGATACGGACACGGTTGTAAGCAGAGCGGCAGACAAGAATGCAGTTATCATCTGCATAGGACTTGGCAATGATATTGATAACCCTAATGAGTACAAGCTGTTATGTTATGACAATAATGACTACAAGGAGCTTAAGGTACTCACAATCAAGCGTGTAAAGACATCCTTCTTAAATGACGGTGCAACGGCATGGATGAGTGATTATGTGTATCGAGTATACGATACCGACGGTATGCTTGCGAAGGCGGGCAAGGAAATCAATGTGGATTTCGACCTCGCATACGGGCTTGAAGGCGAATGATGCGTCAACTATTTAACTCAGATATATATGAATTTGTCAATCCAGATACTGGAGTCCATTATTGGGTCTATTCACATGAGGTGGCAAGTGGAGGAGGAGTGGATGGAACGGTTATGGTGACAAATTGACATTCTATATGACTAAAACCATGTGGAATGTCAGTCAATAAGATGGAAACAAAATAAAAAAGAAGAACAACTAACAGGGAGGAAAAATAACATATGACAAAGATCATATTAGTAACATTGATATTGTCAATCATACTCAACATTAATGCGTGCAGGGGTAAAGATATTACACAGCGGGACATTACAAGCAATGAAGAGAGTGGAAGCATTGTTGATTCCGAAGAACATGACACAGAAACAAGCCGGCATGCAAGTGCCACGGAAAGAGAAAGTATCATTACTTCAGAAGAACAGGTAACAGAGAGTGCTGATTTATATGGTACTATATTTGATGATTTGACATATATGCTTGGTGATAAGCAGACCACAGTTCATTATCCAAGTAATGCAGGTTTGGTGGAACCTATTTATGATGGGGTAAATAGTATTGTATTTACGGATGAACACACTAGTTATTATGTTACAGTTCAAAAAAATTATGGGGATGCCTTAGATACTTTAAGTGATTCCGTATTAACAACGATGCTGATGGTGTTCAACACAATGAGTTTTGATGAAACAGTAAATAAAACGTGTATGGATTTTGGTGCTGAGTTGGAAGAGCTCGACGTAAATGGTAAGACTGTTTACAAGATAACTTATGAAGGGCAGGAAAACGAAGACGGTTATAAACCTCATCTTGTTGGATACAGCTTCAATTTTAAATCTAACGATGACTTTGATAACATTACCGTTGTGGGATATACAAAGAGGAGTAAGTTCGAACAGTATACAAGTGATTTGGTTGATTATTTAATAAATAATATCGAAATCACAGAATAGGAGTAGCATATGATGAGAGATAAGATTTTATGTTCAGTCCTTACATTAGGCATGTGCATGTCATTAGTTGCTTGTAGCAACGCTGGGGTAGGTACATCACAGAACTTCGAGACAGAGGAAAGTACAGAGACAACAGAACAGACTGTACCTTGGGGACACATGCCGTACAATATTAAATGGGACATAGAAGAGATTGGTGCGTCCGGACGTGATATAGACACATCATTCTCAGATAAGCCAGATATATCTGAACTAGACTACAATGTGGAATGTCTAAGCATTTGTATGGATGATTTCATATAAATCAATGAAGAAACAATAACTGCAGCAATACAAAAGACTACATGTTTTAACATAATGCGTGAACTTGGGTTTACAGATTTTACTATAGAGCCAGTGGAAGTACAGGGTAAGGAATTATTTAAGTTTTCTTTTACGGCTGTTGATGGTGGTGGTATAGATGACGCTTTAGTGTATGGTTACGCATGGACCAGTGAGCTTACACCTTATTATATATACATGATTGCAGGACATGCAGAGAATGTCAATAAATATGGGGATGACTTGAGGAGATATACTGATAAAGTGCTGTCTTATATGGACTTTACAGAACCAGATGAAAGATACCCTAACGTATTTCCTAATGATGGAAGTCATAGACTTGGTGAGACATCGTTAATTATAAACTATCCGAGTGATGTTTCAGCAGACTACCTAGGAAATATAGCGGGGTACACTAAAGACAAAAATCGTTATGTCATTCTTGTGCAATATTCAGACATGGGTAGTTGTTATGACGGATATTTTGATGACTATATGGTATCAATTATACATAATGGTACACTTCCTTTTAATTCAGTGTATGATGACGTATATGACATAAATGTTGATTCGGATTTAATCAGCTTACCAGACAACACTGACAGGTTAGCATATAATTTTTGGGGTTCGGATTTTTATACTTATCTTCGTAATCTAAAGGCTGAACGTGTTTCGGATGACGGTATAGGTGTTTACAGATATCAGTGCACCATTGATGGAAAAGTTGATTCAGATGCAAGGTATAACATTTATGGCTATATGTGGTATAATACAATACCATATTACTATGCTACTAATGGAAATAAAAATGTGGTCTATCAAATAATAGGTATCAACTTTGATGGTACGGATGAAAGTCAAAGCGAGATGGAGACTTTAGTCGATTACATCATGGAGCATAAAGAGATAGAGCAGTAGTCCCAGGTGTGCAGGCTGTGATTGTTTTTACGACTTTTTCTTGTCGCAGAGCGAATGTTTTGCAGCTGTTCTAATTTAATCACTTTGACATTGTGGGCTGCAGCTGTTTCTACAATGTCATGACTTACATTGAGCTATGTATCATTGTAGCCAATGCAGTAGTGGTTGAAGTAGGAAGCTCCGACTTCTATAAGTCGGAGCTATAACTATGGACACGAAAAGTTGAACAGCTTATAATTCATACCCATGGTGTCAGGGGTTCAAATCCCTTTCTCGCTACGATTTTAAAAGACTAGATTTTCTAGTCTTTTTTTGATTTTTCTATTGACATATACACCGCTTATGGTGTATAATACATACATAAGATAAAGGAAGGAAGTCCAAAGGACTAAGGTACAAAAAAATGAATATTCATGGAAAAATTGACGTTTTTGGCACAGCATGTTGCAAAATGACCAACGAAGAATTAGCAAAAAAGTTTACTGAACTTGCAATAACAAGTGTAGAAGATGACTCAGAAAAACCTTCCAAAATTCATAAAGTTTGTAAAGAAATTGTTTGGAGGTTTGTGCTAGAAAATACAACAAAAAATCTTGATATAGATGAAAAAATTACAGGCAGATTTGTCCGTGAATCAACTCCAAGCATTGACTATTATAAGCTTGAAAACGGAAAATGTCTTGCAGTTGACACAAACTCAAGTAATGGTTTTACAATGAAAGCTTGGTACTGCAATGATGCAGGCGTATCTACAGATGAGCCAGCTTTCAAAGTTGAGGAAGTTTATATTCCAGTCTCCATTGATGAAGACGGAGAACCCTACCAGTACGAATTTATCGGATTTAATATAAAGCACTAATAATAAAAGGGAGAGCAAAACGCTCTCCCAGTCACCGAACTATAACATCATACCAAGCTATTTAATCCGGTACATTGAATATAGCATAATCACAGGAGGATTACAATGATAATATATTTAAATATCCTGGACAAACTTAAAACAGCCGGATACAGCACATACAAATTAAGAAAAGAAAAACTCATTCCGGAATCAACACTAACAAAGCTAAGGAATGGGGAACCAGTAACAACTGAAGCTTTAAACACTATATGCAATCTTACAGGATTAAAAATAGACCAAATAATAGAACACCGTCCAGACTAGGGCGGTGTTTTTTCAGTTTGCGCGCCATGGGCGCGCTCTAACGGGTGTAAGTCCCGAACACGCCCAG
>ERZ1106915.583-NODE-583-length-49213-cov-5.689694_pt1 | contig 49213 bp, 34 predicted proteins | sample MGYA00403653_ERZ1106915 | MGnify/ENA primary metagenome ERZ1106915 (study PRJEB35170, sample SAMEA104062404) | human gut metagenome | biome: human gut; feature: human-associated habitat; material: faeces | place: Denmark | collected 2012-06-06 ... | reverse complement strand
TTTAGGGAAGATGTGACTCATGCCAGTTTTGCGGAAGCAGGATTAAATAATAAACTCCGATTTTTTTCCGTATGCAGTAATATACGCCCGTTTCTGGGCTCTTGTAAGAGCAACGTAGAGAAGGCATTTTTCAGCCGTATAGCTTTCCCGTTCGGCAATGGGATCACTTTGGTCGATTGCTGACTCTAAAGGCACTATGCGGTTGTTTGCAGAAACGATGAATACATACTGGAATTCAAGTCCCTTAACACGGTGCATTGTGGCTATTCTGATACCGTCATGTGACAGATCATCTGCCTTTGAACGCTTAATTTGATAAACGCTGTATCCGCTTTTGGTAAGCTGTGCGGAATAGTCCTTTACAAGCTGATTGGTTCTTGCAACAATGCATATATTCTTCAAAGGAACACATCTGTCCTGTAAGTCGGATATGCAGTCATTGAGATAGCAGAGTTCCTCATTGGCATCTGCAAAGCACTTTACAACAGGAGCTTCACCATGAACAAGGGAACGACACTTATCACCAAGATCAACACCATCGTCCAGATCATCAAATGAAATGCCGTTGAGTAATGCAAAGGCATATCTCCTTGTTTCCTCGGTGGTACGATAGTTAATTTTCAGTATGCTGCTTCTTCCTCTAACATTGATACCGCATCTGGAAAGCGTAGGATAGTTGTTATAAATTCTCTGATGTGAATCACCTACAATGAAAATATCATTGGGCCTTTCTTCTCCTGCAACCGTCCTGAGAAGTCTGAAAGCGTTATCGCTGAAATCCTGTCCTTCGTCAACGATTATATGAGCGTACTTATTCTTTGTACCACTGCTTGTGAACAGCTTAGAGCATTCATACATAGCCATGTTTATGTCTCGAATCTGTTCTTCCTTCATCAAACTGAGATAGGCATCAAATACTTTCCAAACCTCGATTCTTTTCTTGCGGTCAAGCCGAACGCCTCGTCCTGTTCTTTTAGCTTTGACATACTTCTCAAGAGAAAGTGCTTCCTGTGGAATTACTACACGGTTCCACTCGTCCTTATAGAATGACCACGGGAAATCAAGTTCAGAGAGACTGTTCACAACAGCTCTATCCCATAACTTGTCGATTTCTTCACCGTATTCAATCTTCGCTGAAAAGCCTATTTCGCTTAAAAATCGCATAACCCAGGCATCTATGTTGATAACCTCGATTTTATGAAGTTCCTCAAGAGTGCAGATTTTTCTAAGGTTGCTCTTTATATCTTCTGCGAGGTTAGCGGTGAATGTAGTGAACAGAATACGTTCGTCATCGTTGATCTTAGAAGCAAGATACTTAGCTCTGTGCATAGCAACAACAGTTTTGCCTGTTCCTGCACCGCCGAGGATTCTTGCAGACCCCTTATAATTCTTCTGGACGATTTTTCTCTGTGTAGGATGCAGGAATACACGCCATTTTTCAAGAGGTTCAGCCATGATCCTGCGGAGTTCTTCTTCTCCTTCGATTACTACAAATGACTTTTTACTCTCTGAGTTCTTCAAGGCAACAGAGAAATCTTCTGTAACAAGCAGAGATTCAGACTTTTCAGTTTCTCCCTGATCAGGCTCTGTATCAGAAGTGTCAGCCTTGATCATGTCGATAATTTCTTTCGGATCAAAGCCTTCTGCTATCCATGAGAAGTTTTCATAAACATCTGACGGGAGCTTGTCTTTATTTGCATTAAAAGTATCTTTATCAGGAATGCTTTTCAGGAAAGGAATAAGGTCCTGTGGCGCACCAAGTTCGATCATAACATCTTTAGTAAGTCCGCCAAAAAGAGTGCTTGTGGTTGATACCTTAGTTTCCTCGGTTACTTCTACATTTTGAACATCGAATACCTGAAGTGCACCTGTCTTGCTGTTTACACGACAAGTCTTTCTTTTAGCCCATTCATAAGCTTCATCGTGATGATCTACCCAAAGCAGCAGATAAACTGAGCTTTCTTCCTGATAGCTTACGATTCCTCTATAAGTGTTATCAATTCGTACTGAACGGATATTCTTATCTATCGAAGGCAGTTTTTCAAGATTAATTCCGGGGAATTTCGGATTTATACGGAATTTGTTAATGAATTCAGTGACCTTTCCCTGTATCTGTCTCGGAAGTTTTGAAAATGCCGTCAGAAAGTCCGAGGATATTGCTACGGTAGCGGTATTTTCCATCAGTTTACACCTCCAAACATATCTTTAGATACCGTAGTATCGTTGTTTATTATTGTCCAACCCTTTTCAGACAGTATTTCTTCATATTCCATTTGATCTTCAGTAAGATAAGCGACTTTGCTATCAAGCCAAACCATTTCGATTTCTGCTATAACTTCATCGTTATCGACCAATTCATAGCCTATTTCATCAGGGATTGGAGCATTCGCTTCTTTGAGTGCCATAGCCATATTCTTTGCCATTTCATCGAACAGCTCTTCAAGGACACCGTCCCACTCGCTGTTAGCAGATGCCTGTTCAGTTACCGCGGTAACAGTAGTTACAGGTTCATCGAGCTTCATATAGATCATCTTTTCAAGACCTATCTTTGTAACAAAAGAGAACTCCGGATTGAACTGGAGTACATTGACAAAATGCCAGAAGCCGTTCCACTCCATTTCAAACTTCTCATTGTCAGGGTCAGTCTTATCATCAAATACAGCAAAGGCCGTGTACGGCGTATTTCTGTCGGCTTTTGCCTTTGAAACCGCTATGCCCGAATATAAACTCAGCATAGGATTATTGGTTCTTGGCTGCCATTTGCCGAACATTGTGTCTCTGAAAGCAAACTGATTAGAAGAAAATCTGCTCTGTGAATTAACTTCATCAAAAGCAGAAAGCCATTCAGTGAAGGCAATATTATCAATAAGTGTAGCTGTATTCATAAGAGATACAGCGTAGGCATTAGCATGAGCCCTGAACGCAGTTTCAGCCTGTTCCATTGACAAGTAATCAAGCAGAAGGTCAAATGCAGACGTTTTATCAGGTGAAATGCGGTCAGCACCGGCAACATTATTAACTGTAGGCTTGTACAGGCTTGCGCCAGAAGGCATTCTCAGCGGATCGAGCGTTTCTGTCGCATATTCGTCTATATTTTGAAATACACTCTGAATGTCCTTATAGCTGAGCGACCATACAATGTAATCGCCTGAGCGGAGAATTGCTGCTCGTTTTAATGTATCATCAGCAACAATGCTCTTGTGGAAGGTAAAACCATCGGTAAATACTGCTACCGGACGGTGGTCGATCTCTTTGCTGACAGGACGTATAATGAAGTCGGGCTTGGAGTCAACACTGATGCCGTCTGCTCCGCTAAGATAGACCTGTGGCTCGATTTCCCATGTGACGTTGCCAATTTTCAGGATATAACCGGGCTTATCATTTACTACATCTTTGTTGACTTCGATTTTTCTTGTATCACTGTTTCGCTGACTGAATGCTTCGATAAATCTTCTTTCAAGCTCACTGTCGAACAAAGCATTGACGGAAATATTGCCGAGCTTAGATATCTTCTCAACATTGTTCTTGCCTGACAGAATGCTTTTAAGCATAGACATGGCTGTTTTTCGTGAGATCGAACCCATTTGATTGCTCTGCCTGTAAGCAAACAAGCAATGATAGCAGCCGTCTTTTTGCTGATCGTTACCGCAAGTGCAGTGCTCTAGCTTTGTGAGGGCTTTCTCAAAAATAGTGGTAAGAGAGCCTTCGTTGTTCATGAGCTGTTTCAGGTATCCAGTACCGCCGGGCACGGAATCATAAATAACAAGATACTGCTTTCTGTAATCGGCATCAGGGATAGGGACTTCACTTATAGCGACACGAAGATGATCTACGTTACCGAAATACTCCTTCATACCAAGCATAAAGGCTGCAATAAAGGATTCTGTTCGTACTGTTGAGGTGTCCTCGGTAGTTGCAGGGATCAGCATACGGAGTATTTCAGTCTCAAACTCTCTGTATAGGAACAGACAGGTTTCATAGCCGTCTGCAAGCAACTGAGGATTCTTGTTGGTTTTACAGAAGAAGGAGTGCTTTCTTGAACGGCCGTCAGAAGATTGGATAGTACCGCAGTAACGGCAGACCTTGAAACCTTTTCTGATTTCATCAACACCCGCAACAGAGACTTTTTCTCCCATCATATCGTTTTCACCAAAGTTGATCTCTCTAAGAGCTGCTTTTTTGACAAATTCATAGCCAAACGGAAAATCATCATTATTCATTCGATATGCACAAAGAATATCGTGATCTTCGTCTACATCAACAAGAAGCTGACGGACATAGAATACCGATGATCTGCTATCGCTGTCATCGGATATTCTGCTGTGAGTATCCTCGGTGTTTGAATACACCATCTGTACCTTGAGCATATTGCGAAGCTGACCGGAATCAGCCCACGCAGGGCTTCCGCATTGAGGGCAAGAAGCTGTATATTTGCCGGGGACTTCAAGCTGAGCGTGAGAGCAATTAGGGCATAGTCTCCATGGTTCGATAGTTGAAGTATGTAAGTCAATCTGATTAACGGTCAGCTTTCTTCCGTCAGCATAAAAGGTATTGTTAGGAGCAAACTCGCTAATTGCGGACGATGCAGGACGGCTGTACTCATACGAACGCTTTTCGTACTTTGCTTTAGAAGTAGTGCCTTCCTGTTCTTCTTTTCTGTAAAGCAATGCTCTGAGAATAATACCGCTTTCGGGGAAAGCATAGTTAGGCAGCAAGCCCTCATCAGAAAGGAAATTAAATACATTCTTGTTGTTTATCTCGTTAATAACGCTATGCAGAGCTGCCTTTTCAGCATTAAGCTCTTTGATCTGTTCATCAAACGAGGAATCCTGCGGCTTTTCCTGTAATTCCTTTATCATGGCATCAAGTGCCTTGATGTTGGATTTCAGGCTGCTGCGTTCTTCCTTGATGATCTCAAAACTCTCTATTATCTTGCGATACATCGGACTTTGATTTGTTCCGTCACCATTTGCAAAGGCAAGCAGTTCTTCCTTTTCGTCTGCGTCAAGCTCAGTAAATAAACCTGTAAAGGAATTGATCTGTCGCGTAAGGGTATCCTGAACGTAATGGATAAAGTTGAACGGGAACATATCTGCCGGATTTGAATCCAGCTTAGAGAGTATTGTATTCAGTTTGTCAGGCACATCACTCGGCTGTACGCCATGCTTTACCCATGAATCCATACAAAATGCTGTGAACTGTCTTTCGAGTACAGCAGAAGCCTGCAAATAGATTTTTGGCGACTGCACATCACCCTGTATCATTTCAAGAGGATCAGCATAGAAATACAGGTCATGCGGACGGGCATTCGCAACTGCCATAGTAAGAGCGTTACCGTCTTTTCGTCCACCACGTCCGGCTCTCTGAAGGAACTGCGACTGTGCCGGAGGCATACTGCAAAGTATTACAGAAGAGAGGTCGCCTATATCAATACCCATTTCAAGTGTCGGAGTACAGGATAATACATTCGGATCCCACCGTTTTTGCTCTGATTTCCCAAGTTTGAAATGAGCTTCAAGCGTTTCACGATCTTCACGCTTTAACAAACCCGTATGCTCCATAGCGTTTATACGGTAAAGATCTCCGTTCCTGAAAAGTCTGCCGTAATATCCCAAGCCCTCATTATTGGCTTTTTTCAGATGACCCCTGCAGTTCTTTCTCTTACAAGGCGCATTTTCCCAAAATGCAGCGTTTTCCTCGGATACAGGGAGAACGGTGCCACAATAATCACATCTCATCTGAACTACGTTATTGCTAATGAAGATGTGCTTTTTGCTGATTCCATAAGGATCATATACAGGATAATCGCTGATCATAGAGCATACTATCCCTGCATTAACTAACTCATCAAAGATGACAACACATAAGCCGGTAAACTCGTTAAGTACGTCTTGCGAACACTTATACAGCCAGTCCTCGAACTTTCTATCTGTTTTGAGGTCAAAGTTATAGTAGTGTTTCGTACCGCTTTTAGGCTCAATTATGAATCTTGGCGTGTTTCTGCCTGTCTGTAAACCGGGCAGCCATCTCAGACGATCCGCAGAAATATGATAAGAACTGTCTTTTTCAACAAACTCATAGAATACCTTATCATCAAAAGCACCGAATTGTCTCAGCGTATCAAGATAGCCGATAACCATATATTGTACATCTGTCTCGTTCGATCTTACAAGCCAGCCGAGCTCGTTCCTTGCTCTCTGATATACAGCATTGCTGACACGTTCGATAACATCAGGTTCAAAGGCAGCAACAGAGCAAGAGGACTTCGGCAATGTACGTCCGATATTAGAAGACAGACCGTATTCAAGCATGATCTCATAAGCGAGTCTGCTGTCAACGTCACCAATAAGTTTCTTCGCATACTTGTCCGTTCCGAGCTTACGATTTGTTATCATTTCTTCATAAGCCTTCATCCAAGTCATATTCGGTGCGATAAACTGGCTGATAAACTCCTCATCATCAAATTTCTGATGCCAATAGGAAATAAAGCCCCTTTGAAACTCGTCAAGAGAAACAAGACCTGTATTTGTTGCAGAATACTCCTGAATAGCGGTACGCAGACCAAATCTCCATGTCCTGTGATTGAAGAATCCTGCATGGTGAGCTGCATCCTGCACATTATCAGAGAAAGCAAGTGCTTTTTTATCATCATTGAACTGAGATGAGAACATCTGAGACAGGCTTACGCTGATTTCTGATACACTTCTCAGACCCATAAGGGACAATCCGCGCTTGCTATGGCAGAACGGGCAGACATACTGCTGCTTGTCCTGTGAACCTGTCTTAGCTGATTTAGCTCCGAGGTTAGGAATATATACAGGAATCATTTCACCACAACCGTCGGGACACTCACAACTCTCGGCTTCGTTGGTATTGAATTTCACATAATGACACTTAGGGCATAAGAACCCGTTTGTTTCGCTCATTCCGGGGAAAAGCATAGTGATAGTGTCATCACAACGGAAATACATATTGTAGAACGTATCAAGATTGCCGATCTTTGCGTATCCACGCTCTGTTTTGGTCGAAGTCCAGCCTGTTGCACCGCAGTCACGGCAGTTTACGACAGGAAGATATTCCTTTGACTGTCGTTCATTAAGGTCGTGGGCAATGGAATATTTCACATCATCAGGAGACACCTTTGCAAGCAGGCGGCGGAGTTCTCTGAGCCAGAACTGAACCTGAACATTAAGGAATGGGCGCAGTTTGCCCTCGGAGCCGATACGGGCGTGAGAAACAAGTGCCAAAAGAGCATTGATTGCTGTGTCCTTGTCTGCAATGCTTTCTATCTCAGGATAGTTTGTCACAAGTGCCTCTGCGATAGAATTTGTCTGATAGTATTTTCCACCCATGAGCTTAACGGCTGCCTGGAAGAAACTATGGTGCATAAGTATCTTACCGAGCTTTAGTCTCGCAGTATCGGACATTATATCGTTAATGGGTTCACTTATCCAGCATTCTGCGGAAAGCTGCAGGAAATGCGTAATATCATCGTCTATGACCGCAGAAGCGAGCTGTTCCACCTGTTCATTGGTCGGGAAACTGAAATCGGTCACTTCGCAGCCGTCAAAGAACTCAGACGGAGATAATCTGTCCTCGGTGATGATAGCGTCGCTGTCAAAAGGCTCACCGAAAATCTCAGAAGCATAGTTCAGTATCCTGGGATTGTTATCCTCACTGCCGATCGTCGCAGATGTTCCGACGCAGCAAAGATAGCCCGCAGGGGTAGACAGTCTTGCTTTCAACCTGCGAAGAAGGCAGGCAAGATCAGTACCCTGTGCGCCGTCGAATGTATGAAGCTCGTCAACGGCTATATACTTCAATGTCTCAGGAGAATTATCCTGCCAGAGAACAGCATCCTTCGGGCGTACAAGCAGATAGTCAAGCATTTTATAGTTGGTCATGAGAATGTCTGGCGCACGATTGAGCATAGTATCGTGATCTGTGATAACGCCATGCTCGCTCATCATACGGCTTGGAGTTTCCTCTCTGCCTCCTACATACATACCGACATTGACATTGCCCCTCAGCTCAGGGCTGTTATAGATGATCTCAGCGATACGCTTTGCCTGATCGGACGCAAGTGCGTTCATCGGATATATGATAAGAGCCTTGATGCCACGCTCTCCACGGTGCTTATAGCAGTATTCAAGGATAGGATACAGGAAACACTCCGTCTTACCTGAACCTGTTCCTGTTGCGATAACCGTGGACTGACCGTCATTTCCGTTAAGACGGTCAAACGCTTTCTGCTGATGAACATAGGGAGCAAACTTCGGGTGGATAGACTCGAAGTAACTCTCGTTCATTTCAGCGACGCGGAAAGGCAGGCGCACTGCGGTGAACGGTGCGTGATATACGCTGTCTTTGGTCGAAAGCAGCTTATCCAGCGAACCCTGAAATGGCTCATTGGTCATCGGGAAAGTCGTGCGGATATAGTCGCAGATACCGTCCTGTAATTGTTTTGCTAATATGGTCGGGAGCATTATGCAACCTCCTGATAGTTATTTTGTGTGTGCAGCGTTATTTCCCGTACTTCTTCTCGAAGAACTTCCACGCTGTTTCGTAGTCCTGTTCACGGTCGCACTTATCGAACGGAGCAACATACTCTATTGTTCTCTTTACGGGGCCGCCGGGCATGGTATCGTCCTCGATCTCTCTCGTGAACACCTTACCGGCGGGTGCGCCCTTTACGTTGCCTTCCCACTCCTTGCGGTCAAAGCCTATTCCAGTGAGAGTGGCATTTGTAGTAAATACGATTCTTCCGTTCACATCATACCAAGTATCTTCTTCATTTTGTTTAAGGACAGGGAAATAAATACGATAAATAGCAAGCAAATCCGATAGTGATAAGCCCATTAAAAGTGCAACAAGCACATCAAGTTCTATCATCGCCCAACGGCGCTCATAGTCTGTTCTTAAAGCACTATCATGCGACCATTCTTCTGTAAGAATACTAAAAGCATTGTCTCTTAGTCTTATGTCTGATTTTGACCACTTTAACGACGTAAATTCATCTTTCCATAATGTTTTCCAAAGCTCTGCATAGGACTTATTCAATGAATTGAGCATTAAACTGCGAGCAATCAAATCATCGTTAAATGAGATGATTGGCAACAAACCGAGTGTTTCACCATAGAGATTCTGCTTTCCCAACAACTTGATCATAAAATCATAAGGTACTGAGGCTGCACCTCCTGCAAATGATACAAGCTGTTTATAGTCAGAAAATGTCAAACTAATAATTCCATTAATGTGGGCAGACTGAGGTGGTATAATTGCTCCCATAAATGTTCGGTCACCAGGTAGATTGAGCATTTTACGGGCTGCAAATCTATAAAATGATGTTATCTTCTCACCGTCAGAGTGTAGTGGAACTTTTGAAGAATAGTCACTCAAATCTGTTGCAGGAGAATAATTACACCTCTGCAAATAATCATCTGATATGATTGTTAAATCAATGGGATCAAAATCATATCTTGAACTACAATTTCGTCGTGATGCTTTGAATAAGGGATTGCCAACACCCAAATGCGCGCCACTTAATATTAAATCTGTTAGATTCTCAGCAAAATGAACATTTCGTACTATTATTCCGTTATTAGGAGCGTTGGTTTCGTCCCAAAATACTGTTGAGGAAATTTTGTCAAGATGATTCTCAATCTTGTTTTCCTGATTTGCAAAGCATTCAAGAACATTAATAATTGGTTTTGCATGAAGTACTGGTAAACGAGCTTGACGCCAATCATCGGAATTATCAAATAGTCTTGCAAATAACAGCAATTCGTTTTCACCAACTGTTATAATTCTATCGGGGTGACCAGTAACACACCAATTATTACTATCATCCTTCAAGCCATACAGCTTGTGATTGCAGTCAGGATTATAGCAGTCCTCGATTGTTGAAGTGGCAAACAGATTATTTATACAATCAAATGTATCTGTTTCTTCGTTTGAGTATACATTAAGACTAAATTCACGAGATGTGCTGATCGGGAACAAAAGGAATTTATTGTTAAACTTGAAGTGCTTTCTAAGTTTCGGATACAATACCTTACGAAGCACTCCACCGCTTGGATCATCAAATACACTATCCTGATGAATAAATGCACTGACAGAATCAGGGCGACCAAAATCCCACGCCTGCGGTAAAAAGCCCTTATAAAGATTAGTCTGTTGCCCTTTAAGCAAAATATAGTTTTGAGCAGCAGCCATGAAATTTTGTATTCCTGTTAAAGATACATATTCCTCAATATAAGCTATTTTTATCTTATCTACTGCGAGTTCGGCAGTACGTTGTTTTGCAACTTCTGGAGCTTTCCAGCCTTTTATTCCATACATAGGATTATAGTCAGAAAGCAAGCCTTGTTCATTCCATGTGATTTTTTCCCACGGCGGATTACCGATAACAAGGTCAAAACCGCCCTTATCAGCAAACACATCAGCAAATTCAAGCTCCCAGTGCATAAACTTGTTGCCATTAGCTATCTTACGCACGAGACCAAGGCGGGGAAACATTTCGCAGAGCTGGTCGAGGTTAACGTTCTGAATCATCACGTCGTCTTCGATATTGATATCGAAAAGACTTGTCTGCTTCTCCTGAGAATTTGTCGGCATCATGCCCTGGAGTATCAGGTACATGTCAGATATAAATTCGGAACGTTCCGGCAGAAGATTCGCCTCACTGATGGGCCAGAACCAGAGGGCGCACCAATAGTCCATAGCGAATTTCAGTCTTGCGTATGCACCTGCGTTCTTAGCGTGTTCGGACTTATAGATATTACGCAGGAGCTTGTCTTTTTCTCTGATAGACTGTCCACGGTCAAAACGGGTGTCCTTGTGACCGTATATTTCACGCACGGTGACAGTAGCGGCTTCAAGGTCGCGTCTTGCCTTGATCTGCTCTCTCCAAAGCACGTCTATCAGCTTTGAAAGCCCAATAAGGTTCTTGAACTCGTCCTCGGTGTAGGGAGCGGTGAACCTCTTGTTCCAATCTTTCATAACTTTGAGCTTTTCAGATTCAAGGGACTTGATGACCTTATCGGTATAGTCGCACATACCGGGATCGCCCGTCAGGAAGTGATACACCTGATAGCGTGAACGTGCGATGTTTCTTCCGCTTGTATCAAGCTTCACGAACGGAATACGTTCGGGGGCGTTCTCATACCAGCGCAGACCCTTAGAGGTCGTTGTGAGCTGATTCTTATGATAAACCTGTCTCCTTGCACCGATGAGGGAGTTGCCGTTGACAAGCTGAGTACCAAACCACGGCACATAACCGCCCCTGTAGATCGTGTTCAGCCAGAGCGATACCTCGGCAAGCTCCACGGCAACCGGGTTCAGGTCGATACCGTAAACATTGTTATCGGCAATGTACATCTTGACTTTCTGCAATTCGTCCATACGGCTCTCATGACTGATCGTCTCGCCACGTTCAGCCTGTTTGCGGTCAATATATGCCTCTGCAAGCTGATTGATAGCTTCGTTCAGGAACGCCGCACTGCCCATTGCAGGCTCGCAGACGGTAAGGCTGAGTATTTCGTCAGCAGTCTTGTCTTTCAGAAGCTCCTTGAGGGCATACTTAACAAGGCACTGAGTGAGTGACTCAGGCGTATAGTAAGATGCTGACTTTTCACGCTCTCTGCCTGCCAGACGATAGATAAACTCGCCTTTCGGGTGAACACGGAGCTGTCCTTTCTTGTCTCCCGATTCGTAGCGTACTCGTTCTTCCTCGGTGTACTGGTCAAGCTCCTGAGCGGTAACGAAGTAGCCGACATCAAGCTCGTTGAAGTTATCCCCGGCTTTCTTGACTTCATAAAGGTCTTGCTCGGCAATAAATCCACGGTAAGAAAGCAGAGCCTCGTATACTGCGCCCATCTGGTTGATACCGAGATTAGCGTAGGAAATACGTCCGCGGCGGCTGCCTGTTTTGCCGGTAGACTTCGTAAGACTCATCAGGTCAATGATACGAAGCATAACGCAGTTGCGGATTTTGGCATTGACGAGCATAGGAGTATACGCAGGATCAAAAATATGGGCTTTCAGCGGAGGGATAACAAAGATGTTATGAACGCTCTGTAAGCTGTTGACCTTGTTGTATATAGCTTCATTCTTAGGATAACCCGTATAGATAAGTTCATAGAGCTTGCTGATGGTTTCAAACAGATAGAAGCCCTCTCCGACTTCCTCTGTGTCATTGCGGACAGACTCGGCAATATCTCTCAGACTTTCAAGAGAATAGCCTGAAGCATATACCTGCTCATTGATCGGGGCATAGCCAAGCTCAGGACGTGCTTCGATGAAAAGCACGAACAGCATACGGTACATATAGCGTAAGCACTCAATGGTGAGCTTCTCCGCATCGACGGGTTCTGCAATCAGATTCTTGCCCTGACGGGTCGACATATCGTAAATAATTTCGTTTCCGAGTATCTCAATGCTTTCACGGAGGGCATATTTCAAATCCTGCGATACGCCGGATGCGTGTTTGCGGCTCTGTTCATCAAGCGTATCAATAAGAGCGCTGCCGTCCGCAGGGCAGAGAGAGTCCTTATGCAAAAGGACAGACATAGCCTGTAAGGTCGACGTTTCGTGACGGCTGAATATTTCCTGAAGGTCGAATTCAAGGTAGCGTTTCTCGTTCCACTTGTTTCTGTCAATCAGAACTATCGTATCTATGCCGATAACGATAAGAAAACGAGGAGGCTCTGCTGTATGGAACAGGAGTTTGGTGGCAAGAGCTTCGATATTCTCATTGGAAAGTCTGAGGTCATCGTTGTTTACAGCATTAAAATCAAGGACGTTGTTTTCCATGATGCCGCAGTTCTTGTCTTTTGAATGTGCAAGAACTGCCCATAACGCAGGAGCTTTATTGGCTTTGGTTTCCTCGTGAAATACCGGTATGTCGAATTCATCATTAACATTGATGATAACAGAATTAGCCTTGCCATAACCCATTGATTCAAGGTACAGAGCAGCCATAGTGATGATATTTGCGGCTGTTGTAAGCTGGGACTGTCCACGGTCATATCTGTCATGTATCGGGTAATACTGCTTTGCATTATCACGGAGCATTGCCCACGGTGTTTTTATATCTTGGTTCTTGGATTCTTCCGTCCATTGCTTTATACGTTCACTTGCCCCATCTTCAAACATAGTGGAGAAATAGTGATTGGTATAATACTCGTTGCGGTTTCCAATACCGGTCAGATCCATACTCATATTATTTTACTCCTGTCAGGACTGTTATAATTCTGATATAAGGATTGTTTCTTATATCAAGCGTTTCCTTTACCCATTTCGTAAAGCTGTCGAATAATTCATCAACTCTGCGTTCTGCTTCACTCTTACGACGTTCATCGGTAAACAAAGAAAGCTGATAGTCTCTGTGCTTTTCTTCAAGTTCAGCCAGCTTATCTACTTCCGCATCAATCAGCGGATCAGTGGATTCTTTATACATTCGATAGCTCTCAGCAAGTTTCTCTTTTGCCTTAGCAACAACATCTTCTAGCTGTTCACTTAATGCAGAGATCATTTCATCAGTGACATTCTGCTCGTTAGCAAGAAGCTCTGAATTGATCTTTGTCTTGTTTACTACGGCATTTATGTCAAGGAACTCTGCAAACTTTCCGTCAACATATCTCACGCCGAACATATCATCAACGAGAGCTGCCGAACGTTCATTAGGCATACTGCCTTCTACAATGAATATGCTTTCATTGCTCTGCATAAAATTCTTGACGCCGATAACCGGAGCTTCACCTCTGCCGATAAGAAGTCCCGTTTTATCGTTCAGCCAACTAATTACAGGGTGAATTGCCCATAGGTACTGAGCATCGGGCCAGGCAGCATTGTCGATAGAGTTCTGCATACTCTTACGCATTTCCTGCATTATGTATCTCTTATCGTCGCTCAGTCGCAGTATTTCACCTGACGGCATAGCTTCTTCTGGGATAACAGCAGATAATCTGCGCCGCATATCCTCCGTAAGCATAACATCAACACCTGATATTTCACTTAATTGTCTCAATGGGTGCTGTTCGCTCTTGTTTATGTATGATAGTGCCTTGATAAGATACTGCTTATCAGTAAACAGAGTTTCATCATCAACTGTATAATTGGTAGCCGATACCGTCTCCTCCATTGAAGCCGTATTAAGAAGGAAGTCCAGCGGATCAAACTCACTTTCTTCATCATGCAGGGATTCCTCAAAGGCTACTGCATCTGAGCCGTTTTCAATGGTTTCACTAATTACAAGCTCCTCGTCCTCAACATTAAATTTGCCAAGCAGAAGCGTGGGATCACCGATGTTCTTAAATGCCTGTTCTTCCTTTTCAACGAGAATTCTTATAATGCGCATATCGCCCTTGATTCGCTCGTTCTTGCTTGAAATCATCATATAGCGAATATCAGGACGTTTTTCCTGACCGTAACGGTCAATTCTTCCGTTTCTCTGCTGGAACACCATAAGTGACCACGGAATATCAAAATGGATAAGACGATGGCTAAGATAATGAAGGTTAAGACCTTCCGATGCAACATCAGAAGCAACAAGAATTCTTACAGGAGCTTCGGTCCTGCCAAATTCTTCAACTACTCGCTGCTGTTCCATATCAGTCATACCGCCTGAAATCTCAACGATCTGCTTGTCACTCATGTGAAGATCTTCTCGGAGTTGCTTTGAAAGGAACTTCATTGTTTCAATTCGCTCGGTGAAAATAACGATACGGTCATCAACCGTCTTTGGATTCCAGTTATACTCTTTGCTTCTAAGAAGTTCGAGCAGTGAAGTATATCTTGAAAAATCACGAGGTTCGATCAACGCAAGAGCATCTCGGAGTTCTTCAAGCAAGGCAATATCCTTAATCTCACCGTCAGGATACTTATGACGGAGCTTTTTGAGTCTTTCCTCTACGCTTTTCAGGCAGGCTTTCGGACTTGAAAAAAGTGATTTTTCGAGTGAGGTCTTGAATAGCTGACCTGTCCCTTTAGGCTTGCTTGTGTCCATATCAAGCTGCATCTGAGCGAAAATGTCAAAGACAACTTCTTCCTTCGGGCTTGCTTCGCAGCTCACAAGATTTACGGTTCTTTCAAGGTATTTACTGCCCATTTGGTCTTTAACGTCCTTTTTGAACCTTCTGATACACAATCCCTTAACTTCGTCCTTAGTGTATTCTTCGGGATTTGCAATCGCAGTAGGATCAAGCATATTCATGAGAGAGGCAAAGCTCTTAGCTCGTCCGTCATGCGGAGTAGCCGAAAGCATTATCATTGTATCAGAACGGTCTTTCAGAATATTGGCGAGTCTTGAACGCTGAGAATCTCTGCTGCCACGTTCAGCAACTCCCTGTGCTTCATCAATCACGATAATGTCCCAATAAGCATTTTCAAGGTGTGTGCGGTATTCTACATCTCGCTTTATCGTATCAATAGAGACAATAACCTTGTCGTAGTAGAAAAATGGGTTATAGTTAGACGGGAGTGAAGCCCTTATCTTCTGTATCTTATGAGAGTCAAGTCTAATAAGAGGAATGGTAAATCGATTCCACATTTCCTTCTGGAACTGCGTCATCATACTTTTAGAGGTAACAACAAGTATTCTCTTACCCTTGCCACGAATGATTAGTTCGGACATAAGTATTCCGGCTTCAAGTGTTTTACCAAGACCAACTGTATCAGCTATAAGTATTCTGCAACGAGTACGGTTCAATGAAATCTTAGTCGGCTCAAGCTGAAACGGCATTAAATCCATAGCAGCTTTGTGACCGATATGGATATTCTTATCGGTGGGGTTTTTCTGTCTCCACTGACTTTCAAGGTAGAGAAGCGATTTAGTGTATCTCGGTGATTCGTCTTTGACGAGCTTGACTTTAGTAGGATCAACTGCCTCAATCTTCTCAAGGTCAGTAAGGAATATAGCCTCTTTATCTTTTACCAAGGGCGAGATACCTATGCAGTTCAAAGCCTGTTCGCCAATCTCATTTGTATCTATTTTCTTTATCATCCATTCTTCATCACGAATGATAAGTCTCATTCCAGGAGCGTATTCAATCACGATTTTACCCTCACTAATATATTAGTTTTTAAGTGGACTGTCAAAAGCATATACATAATATTAGTATACCATAATCCGACATTTTTTTCAAGCGCAATCGCTCAATTTGTTGATTGATATTTTTCACAAATGTGCTGTAAAAATACAACGGACTTATTTGGCAAAACGATGGATAGGCAGTGTAGTGAAGTGGAAATAATGTTTAATTGTAAACATAAAGAAGCCGTTATAACAGGTGATGCAAGCAGCATCGACAAAATGTATTGCCGAGAAGCTCCATGAAATGGAACAAAATTCACCATAGTCGACCGAATGCAGTAAAACAACCACTCTGTTGGTAACATTTCCAAAAGGGAAGTTCTTGAAGAATACGCGGAGTATGTATTGCAATATAGGCTCTATCTGACCAACAATACTCTGCCGTTGATGAAAGGGATTGACGAATTCAGTTATGAGAAATTTCAGTACGTTATGGCAATCGGGGTGACAGCTCTATTGTGATTTTAAGTGTTGGCATAATGCTAATTTGAAAAAAAAGCATCAAATATCCCCTCATATTGCTCAACGGCAAACGGATCCGGCTCAAACGGCAGAACCATCACCTCATTCAGATTGAGCATAAGGAACTCCTTGTTCTTCTCGACCGCCGTCTTGTCCGAGAAATTCACTGCCACGGTGTAGTTCACGCTGTTCAGCGGCTGCTGAGCCATGTATATCATCGGGAGTTCGTTCCACGACGTGCCGCCAATAATGAACACCTTATCGAACGAATCAAGCTTCAGCTCGGAAGTGGGCAGACTGCCGTAGTCGTAAATCTGGACGTTGTACTGCTTCTCCGGCTCGGTCAGAGCGGTGCAGATATCAATGCCGTTTATCGTGTAGATACCGTTCTGATCGGTGCCGCCGTAATACTCGTTCATCATCTCGAGCTGCGGAAATCCGCGCTTGTTGGCGCAGACCACAAGGCTCTCTCCGTCACGGCTCTTGAAATATGCCGCAAGCCGCAATGCAAAGGTCGTTGTGCCTATTCTGCCCTGCGCTCCCACGACAGCTATGCTGATATTCGACTGGGAGTAGCGGGGCTTTTCTTTTTCCTTTTCGGCAATTCTGGCAGCTTCACGGGCTTCTGCAAATGCGTCAAACGACTTGTCGAAGCGCCGCCATTTCTTCTGGGAAAGCCCCTCCGTAATGCACTCTTTCAGGTCCTGCGTCATCATGGATATGTTGGTTTTCTCGTCAACATCGGGGTAATTCGCAACGATATTCGTTATGCCGTTATGCACCAGCTTGTCCAGAATTTCATCACCGGGATAGCAGTTATCGGTGTAAATAACGATGTTTGCGTCGGATTTCTGATAGTATATTCCGGCGCAGAGGTTCACGAATTCATCGCCCTGTTCCTTGAATGCGGACAGGTCAAAGATGAAATGCGACTGATAGAGATACGTCTTTAAGTCGCGCTTAAGAAATACAGCAAGCGACCAGTCCTCGCCGATTATTTCCCGTGGAACTGCTCCCAGTTCGGAGCATATTCTGCGGAGGATTCCGGCGTTTTCTTTTCTGGAAATGAGTAATGGGTTAAGCATGGTTGAGTTCCTTTCTGGTGGTTATTTGCTTTTCAGCGTGGATTGATTGACTTTTTTGGCTGTTTGTGGTATAATAATCTTATCGATATATCGGAATTGGGAGATGAAATATGAAATATAAAAACGTATATTTTATAAACGGAACGGCATATGCGGGCAAATCAACTATGGTAAAAATGCTGTCTGAAAAATATCATGGAATTGCATGCGAAGAAAACTATCATGATGTACTGATTTCAAATCTGGATAGCAATCAGTACCCGGGCTTGACATATACAAGAGATTTGAAAGACTGGGCAGATTTTGTCAGAAGAACGCCGGATGAATATGAGGCATGGATTGAAGAAACTACAAAAGAGTGCGCTGTTTTAGAGCTGCAAATTCTTGATAAGTTATCCAAACAAGGAAAAATGATATTTGTGGATACAAATATCCCAACAGATGTTTTATCCGAAATATCAGATAAAGACCATGTTTTAATTATGTTAGCTGATCCAGAAATATCTGTTAATCGTTTTTTTGAACGCCCAGATAAGGAGAAACAGTTTTTGTATCAAATATTGCTGCGTGAGGAAAAACCTGATGAAGCAATAGAAAATTTCAGAGAATGCTTAATGCGTGTTAATTCAAGGGAGAAATATGAACATTTTTTGAATTGCGGTTTTAATGTAATTAAAAGAGATGATGATAGAACAAAAGAGGAAACCTTGTTATTGGTGGAAAAAACATTTAAATTGTAGTTTATCGCTCCTTACCAACCGCATGAATCGTCCCAAACAGCTCCTCGCTCATACCCGTGCGGAACCCCTTGAACCAAAGCCGCGGATTAGCCGCAGCACCGATATCCTTTGCGCTTGGACCGCAGTAGTAATGCGTACCCTGCGGCGGTTCGGGTCGAGAAACCTCCCCGGACATGAAGTAGGTCTTAACGCCGACGTGCGGAACACACTCGTCACGGTTCAGACTGTGCCGCCAAAGCCCGGAATCGTACCGGCCGCTGTAATATCCTTCATGGGAGTACCCCACGATGATATCCCCGAAATCAAGCGAACTGCCGATATCAGCGTCCTCAAACTCCACCTCGCTGAGGCAGGTGAACTCCAGAAAAAGCGTTATCGTTCCAGCGTTCGAAACGCCGTCAATTGACGGGAACGGAAATCCGTAGTCCGCTTCAAACTGGTCTGTGTCGATGATGTACGCCAGCGTGACGGCGCTCCGGTTGAACACTTTGGAATTGGTGTCGTTTGCGATATCCTGCTCGTCCATGTTCCAGACATCATAAACATAGATATCCTGAATACAGTCGCCGCAGCCCAGCAGATTCGCATGGACTGCGGTTTTCTCTTTCAGCGCCAGCGTAATTCCTTTTTCGGGAACTCCCATATCCTTTGTGCCGTAGGTGTACTGGTGAAGCTCCGAAATCTCCCCGCACTGCGACAGTATTCCGTTTCCTCCGGGCGCAAGCTCGGGACTGCTCGACGTACTATTTCAGCCCTTCGTCAATTCCGAAAATGTCCTCCCAGATATCCGAATCAACGGTTTCCAGCGTAATTGACAGCTTGTCGGAGGTGCGCTCCGTTCCGCGGGACATTTCTCTTGCAAGGACCATTCCGGCGCTGTCCGTGAGCGTCTGGTCCGCTTTGGGCGGATTGAATTCTTCTCAGTTTTCGATGGCTCTGTATCGGTTTTCGCCGATTGAACCCAGCCGGGAAATAAGCGGGTCGGATTTGGAAATCCTGATATAGTCAAACGCCCTTCGCTTTATCTTATCAGACATGAACCATGCCGTTCCATGCTGTCCCTGACCGCTTGGAACCGGGACAGAGATGTTGTCCGTGACCTTGTATGTGTAGGTCTGGTACGTCCGTTCGGCGCAGACAAAATACACCACGCAGAGCAGCACCACCAGATCCTCCAGCAGAAGATACAGCTTTCTCGGCTTTTCTCCGCCGAATACACCGGAAATTGTTGTTGAGAAATCCGTCAAATCCGTTGAAATGCTTCCAGTCGTAAGGACATCGTTTAGCACTCTGGCAAACAGCATGGCGGTTATGCTTCCGACCACAAAAATGAAAATGCAGACAGGTATTCGGTAGTATTCGCTTTTGTTTTTCATATCTTACTCTCTGTAAAATTGACTTGTAACCATTTTCCTTAAATGTACAAAAAGATATTGGTTTAATACCAAATGGTCACCTCTAAAAACCTCATGTGAGCGAAAATGCGCAGTGCGCGCCATCTTCATCGGCTTTCCTAGAATCTGGCACGCCCTGCCCATTTTTGCTTTTCGCACCGGTTTTTAGAGGTTCCCATTTGATATTGACAACACACAGGAATACGGCTATAATAATGATGTATTATTTATATGGAGGTCACATATGAACATCGTCATTGACATAGTGCTGCTTCTCGCAGGGTTTGTTCTTCTGATAAAAGGCGCTGATTTTTTCGTAGAGGGAGCTTCTTCTCTTGCAAGGAAACTAAGGATCCCCTCTCTTGTGGTCGGTCTTACAATAGTCGCGCTTGGAACGAGCGCACCGGAGCTTGCAGTCAGCATTTCAGCTTCGCTGGGCGGGCAGAATTCAATGGCTGTCAGCAATGTAGTGGGATCGAATATCTTCAATCTTCTTGGCGTGCTCGGAGTATGTGCGCTGGTAATACCCCTTGGAGTTACAAAAGACATACTTCATAGAGATTATCCGGTTTCGATATTCACATCCGTGCTGTTTTTTGTAATGCTTATATTCTTCGGAGCTTCCGGAGAGATCACTCTTTTTGAAGCAATATTACTTGTAGTGCTTCTGGCAGGTTATCTGACATGGACTGTCATAGCAGCAATGAAAAACCGTCAGACCTCCGAGGAACAAAGCGCTGAGAAGCCATTTATCTGGTGGAAGTGTGCGCTCTTTATAATCTGCGGAGCAGGCGCGATAGTTCTGGGAGGCGACATGGTTGTAGACCACGCTTCTCTGCTTGGAAAAGCCGTGGGCATGAGCGAAAGTCTTGTCGGTCTTACGATATGCGCTGTCGGAACCTCTCTTCCCGAACTTGTCACGTCGATCTCCGCCTGCAAAAAGGGCGAAAACGATATGGCAATCGGCAATGTCATCGGATCAAATATTCTGAATATCCTGTGTATTCTCGGCGTTTCCGGGGTTATTTCTCCTATCACTATCACCGGAGCAGACCTCAGCAATACTCTTGTGGATTTCGGAATTTACATCGTAATATGTCTGCTGGCATACATATTCTGCCTTACTCAGAAAAAAATCACCCGTGTTGAGGGAGGAATACTTGTTTTCCTTTATATCGCATACATGGGTTATGCTATCGTCCGTGACCATCTTGGAACCGATCCGATAATGAGCCTTATAGGGAACTGATCATAGAGAAAAGCAGGAGTTGTTTCAGCTCCTGCTTTTTTCATGATGCCACATCTACGGCTTTGTCGGGGCCGATGTGCCAGTCGTTATAAACGCTGCCATTAATGAATATCTGGTCTGTGAGCCTTACCGAAAGCTGACAAGCCGGACACCACACGTCGAAAATCTCGACATATACGGTGTAGTTTTTCCTGTCCGGAAACCAAATCGGCGTGAAATGAACCCGGTCATTGTAAGTCGAATATTTATTCTTCTTGAAAACAAAACTGCCGCCCGATTTTTCAAGCAGGCGGTTGTAAAGTGTGGTGCTGTGGCGGTTGTAGTTGAACTCCGGGAACAGCACATTTGCAGTCTGGCTTCCGGTGCAGTACTGCGTATCTCCGTAGAGGTGGGCGTCAACGCTTATCTGTAGTTATATTGGCAATATCATTCATCAGCCTGAACCCGCCCCGTAAAAACTTCCGTATAAAATAAAAAACCGCCCAATGGACGGTTTTTTATTTGGTGCGGGTGACGGGACTTGAACCCGTATGTCATACAACACACGCACCTCAAACGTGCCTGTCTGCCAGTTCCAGCACACCCGCATATATACCCGCCGAGATCTCTGAACTCTCCGGAAACCCTGATAACTCAGTGCATTTCTTTCTTTTGAGTTCCTGTCTCTCAACGACTATGTTATTATATCACAGGCAAGCCAATTTGTCAATAGCTTTTTTCAAAAAAACTCAATTTTTTTCGAATACTTTTTTTGCGCCGGCTATTTAATGGGATACCTGTCCGGAAATTCCAGCCGTATACCATTCTCCCTTGCCCTGCGATAAAGCGCGGACAACCGGCACAGCACTGCGTTTTCCTCGTATATCAGCGCGTCGATGGAAGGCTCGTCGCTCACGTTGTCGTAGTTTGCGCGGATACTGTCCAGCCTGTCCTTTAAATCGTCGTATTCCCTTTTAAATGCCCTTGCGCGGCTCTCCTCCGCTGTTGCGCGGCGTTTCAGCAGACCTTTCATAGCGGCTCCTTTCGGCTCGTTATCGTGTTCTGCTGAATTATATTCTCCCCGCCCGGGATTTATGCCGCCGTATCTGCACTCTGAGAAACCTCCGGGCGTACTGCGTTCACAGTGTACCCCGCCTCGCCGAGAAGGTCGATTATCGACGGCTCCGCATAAAAATGCATGGTTCCGACAAATACGAACGCGAGATCTCCGTTCCGGAGCGCGTTTATAACGAACTCCGCCATTTCCCGCTGACGGTCGGCGTACATCATATTATAATAAGTCTGCCAGTCGTCCGGGTTAGTGACCTCCTCCGGGTCGTAGACCTCCAGCCCGCGGAAATACTCGTCATCGAAGCTGCTCCACGCGCTGTAAAGCTCCATCGTGGACTCCGCCTGCTGCCGGAGCTTCTCATCATCGGAGCATTCGCCGAGCAGCTCAAGCTGAACGCTCATCGGAACGCTGCCCATCATCTTGTACTGAGCCGCAGCCCCCTCGACCTCCCGGATCTCCTTGCGCTCCCTGTGAGCCATCTCCAGAAACGTTGTTTCCGTGCCGTACTGCGTCTGAAGCCCGGTCTTATCCAGCACCGCCGAGCTGAAAACAGACGTCCAGTAGAACGGCTTCATGTACTCAAGCGACTCATTGTAGATACCGAGGCTTCTGAAATACTCCACAACCCCATCATGCTCCGGAATGACCTCGGCCGCAGTAGTACCGTCGAGCCTGAGATACCCCGCGCACTCAGAAACAAGCCTGCCGTCGCCGCTGAAAGCAACGGTGTCAAGCTCCGGCGCAGCGTAGGTGCTGTTGCGGTACGCTTCCATCACATACTCCGGATATACCGCTTCCTCCGTACCCGCATGCATGCTCCCAAGCAGGAACACCTGCGCGCCGGTCTGTTCGTCCTCCGCCACCCAGAACGGCGGCGTGACCGCCCCCTCCTCGGCGGCGGGTGTGAGATCCACCTCCAGCGGAGAATTAGGCTCCCGGCGCCCGCCGGAGCACGCGGAAGCAAGCAGAATTCCCGCCGCGCACAGTAATGCCGCGGCAGTCCTGAAAAATCTCATGCCGCTTCCCTCAGTTCGAAAGGCGGCAGAGGCAGTCCTCGCACGCCTGAGCTTCGTCGGCGTATTCGCTGACTTCCATGCGGTCTCCGTCCTCGCAGTAGTACACCAGCCACTTGCCGCCCTCGTTTATGAGGCAGATCCTCTGATCATCGTCGTCGCCGCTGCCGCAGATGTTGTAGTAGTAATGCGGAATATCCAGCTCAAAGAGCTTTGTTTGCAGATCCTGTACTGTCATAGTTCCTCCCTGTTATCGTGTTTGTCAAAACAGCCTGCCGCTTATCTCGAACGCCGGTCCCTTCTGCCACAGGAATGTGGAAAGAAGTATCTCGAAGCCCTCGCCCGGGCCGCACATGTAATCCGCCGGGTGTCCCTTCGGCAGGCCGAAGCCCGCCAGCAGATTCGTTATAACTCCACCGTGCGTTACCATTGCCGCGCGGGTTATCTCCTTCTTCATCATGTCGCGGAAGATGATATCAAGCCCGCTTATGCAGCGCAGCGAGAAATCCCCGAACTTTTCTCCATCGGGAGGACATGCCTCCGGCCCTCCCTTGAGCCACGCGGTGTATTCCGGAAGGTTCTCAAGCTCCTTCTGGGTCTTTCCCTCAAACTGCCCGAAATCCATCTCGGCTATCTCGTCCACCTTGGAAAGCTGGATATCCGGATAGATGATCTGCGCAGTCTCAACGCAGCGCTTGAGCGGAGAGGTGTACACCTTCTCCACATAGGGGTAGACGCCCGCCTTGACGAGCTGCTGGATCTGCTTCTCACCCTGTGGGCAGAGCGCGAGATCCGTCTGACCGATGTACTTTCCGTCGAGATTTCCCTCTGTGATTCCGTGGCGTATCAGATACAAATAGTAGTTTTTCATGATTATATTACCTTTCGTATTATAGAGTGCTTTTTAACATGACTTGTGCTAACCCGGAGTTTCGGTCACAATATACAGCGTCCTAACCCCAGACAGGTGTCGATACCTGCCGGAAAGCGCATAACTGTTATAGATAATGCCCTATGGTGCTGTCGTATTTTTGTGAAATATGACACTTTACAAATCGGAATATCCAGTTTATAATATACAATATGGTATTATAGATAAAATAAAGTAACCATGGGGAAAATAACACTAAGGAGAAAATGTATGAATAAAGACTTCCCCCGTATCATGACGCTTCTGCGTAAAGAACGGGGTCTTAGCCAGAAACAGGCGGCTGCCGACCTTGACGTCACCCAGGCGCTGCTGTCGCACTACGAAAACGGCAAGCGCGAATGCGGACTTGACTTCCTGGTGCGTGCTGCTGACTATTATAAGGTATCGGTAGATTACCTGCTCGGCCGCTCACCTATGAGCAGCGGGGCTTCAATTTCAGAGCAGGAGCTTCCCGAGAGCACCGACGCCGAGAAATACGAGGGCACGCCCTCCGGCCTGTCGGTCTTCTTCCAGAAGAAGCTGCTGACGAACTCAATCGAGATACTGTTCTCACTGCTTATCAAGGCGAAGAACGCGGAGCTTTCCAAAGCCGTGTACTCCTACATATCGCTTGCGGTCTACCGCTGCTTCAGAATGGTCCACAGCGCAGGGAGAGCGAACGACGAGCATGTGTTCAGCGTACCCGAGGAGAAGGTCGCAGGGCTTACCAGCGCGGCGCTCGCCATCGAGGATATCCACGCGAGAACAGCGGGAATCTCCGGCGGCTCCGAGGACGATAAGATAACCACAGCGCGGCTGGAGCAGGAATACACCAAGCAGGCTGCGGCGCTGCTGTCGATAGTGAACAGCTCTGAAAAGACCCTGAACAAACTCATGTGAGCCTTATTTCATACATACGCTGACAGCCTCCGGGCTGTCAGTTTTGGTTATAGAAGGATTCCGGTCTGTATTTGCTGCAGACCGGATTTTCGTCTGCGGTTTCAAAGCCGCTCTTACTTCTCAGCCTTTTCGGCGCCGTCCTCAGGATTTCCGCCCCTTCCGGTTCGCCGCCTTATGAACAGCTTCACCGCCTGAGCCGCAGTCTTGAAGTTGATAGCGCACAGGATAATAAAGAGAATGCAGTTGAGGACGTTGAGCAGCAGACCCTCGTCAAGGGTCATGATGCACACCGACATGGTGGATATGAGCATAATATTGATCGCCATTTTGAGGTAGTCAACGTTGACGGTAAGGAACTGCCGCGTATCAATAGCGCGAATGATGTACACCAGAAGGTAGCACGCCAGCGTAGCCACAGCCGCTCCGATAACGCCGAGCGGGGAGTTGAGCAGAACCAGGTTCAGCCCGATGTTGGTAGCAGCTCCGATGATACTTGTGACAAGGGAGTGCGAGGTCTTGTTCTTCGCCTCGTAGATGGAGCTGAGGAAGTTGTTGAAGCTCTGGAACACCACCGCCAGCACAAGGAACGGAACGTACATATACGCCATTTCAAATTCCTTGCTGCCGAAGAACGGCATGATTATCGGGCGCAGAACCAGCAGGATACCCGCCGCGGTGATGTACATAATAGTCTGCATCATGCTGAACACGTTGGAATAGAACTCGCTGACCTTTCGTGAGTTCCGCTCGGTTATCGCGGACATATGCCATGCCTGTGAGAATATCCCGACCACCAGCGCGGCGAGGTTCGGGAACTTGTACGCGAAGGAGTAGACGCCGTTTGCGGCGCTTCCGTGAATAGCCGTGACCATGAACGTATCGGAAACGTTGATTATCCACCACATGACTGCGGTAGGCATGAGCGGTACGCTGTACTGTATCATGCCCTTTGCAAGCTCGCGGTCGTTGCCGAGAGGTCTGTACTGCCTGAGCAGTCCGGCTCTCCAGGTCAGGAATACGATGGAGATCATGTCGCCGAGGGAAATGGAAAGCACATAACCCACAACTCCCAGATGGAGCACACCAAGGAGCAGGATATTCAGCAGGATAACCACGATGGTGGTAAGGGTGCCGTCGATGGCGTACAGCCCGACTCTTCCCCGCGCCCGCACGTAGATGGCGCATATTCCCTTGATGCTTCCCGTTGCAACGTACATATAAATGAGCCACTGATATCCGCTGAGCATGTCGATCATTCCGATCAGAGGAACGAACGCCGCGAATATCACCAGCCCGATCAGAGCCACGTTTATGCCTATCGAGAGGACGTGGTTCTTCTTTCTTATGGTATCGTCCAGAGCATAGCGAAGCACACCCTCGTTTATCGAGAGCGTCACCACCGATATCAGCAGTGCCGAGGCGTTTATAATGTTGTTGACATCGCCGAATCCGTCCGCGCCGAGCCAGCTCGTATAAAAACGAAGCATGACATACACGAGGAACTTCGAGCCAAACTGCCCCAGCGCCAGAACAAAGGTGTTGCTTGCCAGCTTCTGGTACTTATTCATGCAGACATTCTTTCATTGTAGATTTATTCGTCATCCTGGGACATGCGGAGTTCCCTGAAGAACTCGGTGAGCACCCCGCCGCACTGCTCCATAAGAATGCGGCTGCGGACGAACGGAATATGCGTGAACCGCTCCTCAAATAGGTTCACAACGGAGGAGCACGCACCGTTCTTATCGTCGAACGCGCCGTAAACCAGCCGTTTCAGCCGGGAGTTCATCACAGCCCCGGCGCACATCGGGCATGGCTCCAGCGTAACATAGAGCGTGCAGCCAGTGAGCCGCCAGCTTCCGAGGCGCTTCGCCGCCTGCTCTATCGCCAGTATCTCCGCGTGAGCCGTAGGCGACTGCAAATGCTCCCGGAGGTTCCAGCCCTCGCCGATGATGTTTCCGTCAGGGTCGACAACTATCGCCCCGACCGGTATCTCTCCAAGCTCTGCGGCGCGCCGGGCGCGCTCCAGAGCCTGGGTCATATATTCCTCGTCAAGGGTCATGCTATATCCGCCTGAAGGACTGCACCAGCATTGTAAGCAGCAGCCATACTATATTGTATCCAGCGATCCAGAAGCCGTTCAGCAGAGAATAGTTACGGAAAATCGCAAAGATGAACACAAGCAGAACGCCAAGCGCAATGCCGAATATCTCCATGATGCAGCCGAGCCTGATACGCTCGCTGAGCGCCTTCGCGCCGTTTATCGCGGAAGCGAGGGAAGAGAACGTACCGTCGCAGGATACCGCGGCGCTTCCCTTTCCGGCGTACTTCGTGTGCTCGTCGAAGGTATCGTGAGCCTCCGCCGGGAGGATACGCACGTTATCCGCGTAAATGTCGAACAGCTCGGAGATAACGCCCTCGGTAAGCGCGCCGTCAACGGTCTTGACAACAAGGCTGACGTCGTTGCGTGCGAGCTTCTGCACCTGGTGCTTCACCTGCGGATTCGCGGTGAGCGTAACGAAGAACAGCATGCAGACCTCTCCGGCGACCGCAAGGTAAATTACCTCGTCGTTTTTCTTGTTGAGCGCGGTCTCCTTCTTGCTGTCGGGAACGGTGATGCCGTGGGACTTCATATGATCCCTGCTGCCGAGCAGGACGCGCCTGCTGCCTATCCAGCCGGAAACTCCCAGTCCGCTCTCATAAACGCAGTTGGAAACCTTCTTGAGCAGGGCGGGCTTGTAGTTGAGCATGTTGAACAGCGGGTCGGCGAGTATGCTGTCGGAGCTTACCGCAAGGCTTGCGGCGTAGATGATGGCCTCGTCGATGGTAACGCGCTGAGAACCGTTCTTGCCGTTCTTGTTGTAGTCCCAGATGTTCCTTATGGAAACCGAGCCAGCCGGGAACAGAGTCTTAGCTTCGACCAGCACGGAATTAACCGAGCTGAAATCCTCAACCGCGCTGTAGCCAAGGATAGCCGCGCGGCGCTCGTTGGTCTTTCGTGACGCGCTGAGCATCGGGAGCATAACTACGAGCGCGCCCGTGAATGAAGCGCCCACGCATAGCACTGCGGAGAATACAGTAGCCGCAAACGACCACTGGTTCATTATATTAGAGGTAACTCCTGTCTCAGCGAAGAAGCCGAGCGCGCCCGCAGCCAGGGAAACTCCTATCATGATGGGGGTAAGCACGCGGGAAATGCGGTCGGAAACGTCCTCGCAGTAGGTGGAGATGATGAAGTCGCAGAGCATTTCGGTCTTTCTCATGGAAGCGATGACCGGTATGCCGTGACCCGCGCCCCTTGCAAGACGTTCCGCGTCCTCGCCGTCGGTGCACTCGACGAAGTACTTGTCGGTGTCGCCGGAGATGAACCGGAAGTTGTTCTTAGCCGCATGAACTGTGCACAGCTTGGAAACGGTGTTGAAGCACAGCGCCAGCATGGAAACCAGCAGGTAGCAGAACGAGCGGTTCATTGCGAGGTAGTTGGTCTCCGCGAGGTACATCACGATAGCGCCGAGCGCTCCGAGATGCGCGAACGCGCACAGCGTGTCGCCGTCCGGCTTACCCTTGAACAGCCTTGAAAATCCGTTTGTGATAACGCTGGAGCATGCTCCGAAGCTGAGTATGCCGATGGTGAGATTAGCATACAGGAAGATATCCGGCTTGATAAGCTCGGACAGTATAGGTATACTGTCTATCTTGAAGAAATAGAACACTGCCGCGATAGCCGCAGCGACGGTCAGCAGAGCCAGGATCGTCAGGCGGCCCGCAAGACCCTTACCGGCTCTCGCAAGTCTCTCGGTTATGACGTTCTCGTCGTCGAGGTCGATGATCTCGTCCTCGTCGTCCTCATCGTCGTAATCGTCGTCCTCTGCTTCCTTTTCCTCGGCGTCCTCCACCTCGTCGTCGATGTCGGCGATCATGAAGTTCGCTATCTTGCGCTTCTTTCGCTCCGCAAGAGCCTCCGCCTCGCGTACCGCCGCCACCGGGTCGGTCTTGGGCAGTATGCTGGTGTCTATCACCTTGTTGTCGTAGTCGATGTTGAGCGCCCTCGGCGGGAGATTCCTCGGGTCGGAGAGGTCGGTGATAGTCACAGTCCGCTCCTCGGCGCGGTCTTTCTCACGCTGCTCCCTGAGTTTCTTGTTGAGGGAAGCCACCAGAGCCTCGCTGCTGCGGTCCTTCTCCCCTGCCGCGTCCGACTTCTTCTGCGCGCCTGGGGTGAACAGCACCTCGTCTGCCTTTGAGCCCTTCCTGCGGGAAGTCACCGGAGAATACTCCTTGACGTGCTCGGCCTCGCCGCTGGACATCTTCTTGAGGTCGTTCCCGGAGACAGCCAGGGTATCTCCGATGTCGCCCTGCGGCTCCGCGGAGTTTTTCAGCCCGTCTACCGCCTTCTCGCGGGATTCCATCGGATTGAGGGAATCCAGCAGCTCCTCCGGCTCCTCTGCGGCGCGGTCCGCCTCGAGGAGGGCGCGGTTGATCTCGTTTATGCGCTGGAGCTTCTTCATCTGCATGGTTTCTGAGGTCACGAGGTCGCTCTTGGTATGGAACACGATATCGTCGTCCCCGCCGGAAACCTTCGGCTTCACATACGGCTGGACATACTCGCTCTCCGGCTGAACGACGCGCTCCGGCTTTGGAGGCTCCGGCTCTCCGAACAGCTTTGCCGCCTCAGTCGGCGACGAAAGCTCGGAGGTGTAGCCGCTGTGCTCCGGTTCCGCCGGCTTTTCCGGCTCGCTGAACTGCATGCGCTGTTCCTGCTCAGCGCGCTCCTGTTCAAGCCTTCTCTGCTCCTGCTGGCGCTCCTCGCGTTCGCGCCGCTTGTTCTCAGCCTTGCGGCGGTTGGCTTCGGCGGCGCGGCGGATACTTTCCGCGCGCTCCCGGGCTTCCTCGTCCCCGGAAACGGGCTCCGATTCCTCCGCGGATGGCATGCGCGTATGCGACGTGCTGTTCATGGCGCTGTGGAGTTCGGTCTCTGAGATTATTTCGGTAACGCTCTCGGTGGATTTGGAACCTCCGCCGCGCTTTCTGTCTATTTCTGCAAGAATATCGTCAATGCTGTAATTATCAGACATCAATATCTCTCCTAAATCCTGTGATCCGGCGGTATCAGCCGCGGTGCTTTACGACCTCATACATGATTATTCCGGCGGAGACCGACGCGTTGAGCGAGTTGACCTTTCCGAACATCGGCAGTGAAAGGGTCATGTCGCAGTTCTCACGAACCAGCCTGCCCAGCCCGAAGCCCTCGCTTCCGACCACCAGAGCCACCGCGCCGGAAAGGTCAGCCTGTGCGATGGGAGTTCCGTCGGCTTCCATGCCGTAGACCCACACGCCGGCTTCCTTGAGCCGCTTTATGGTGTCCACGAGGTTAGCGACCCTTGCCACCTTGAGCCACGCAGCGGCCCCTGCGGAGGTCTTGAATACGGTGGCGTTCAGGGAGGCGCTGCGGCGCTTGGGGATTATCAGCCCGTCAGCGCCGGCTGCCTCGGCGGTACGGATTATCGCGCCGAGGTTGTGTGGATCCTCGATCTCATCGGCGATGATGATAAACGGAGGCTTCCCGCGCTGTTCAGCGTTCGCGAGGATATCCTCCACCGTGGAGTAGGAAGCGGCGGCGAGTTCCGCAGCGGTACCGCCGTGCTTGGGGGTTCCGCAGATGGCGGTGAGCCTCTCATCGCTGACTTCCTTGATAACCACGCCGTTTTTCTTGGCGAGGGCGACTATCTTCGAAAGAGCCGCACCCTTCTGAATGTAGACCGTATCTATTTCCCTGCCCGAATTGAGGGTCTCAGTTACGGCGTTTTTGCCATAGATTAAATTTGTTTCCTGATTATCCATAATATTTCCTTTAAAAATAGTGGTTTTGCACAATGATATACATTTTACATTATAGCACATTTTCCGCACTAATGCAAGCAGTCCGGACTATATTTAAATGAAATTTTAGTGTATATACGCCGCCTGGCCATATCAGTCAGGGGTTATTTAGGGCAATACAGCACAAAGATCGTGCTGTATTGCGCAGTCAGTTTTGCCAATAGTACGCTTCGCTTATTGGCAAAACTCGATTTTTCGTCAGATTGTACAATGAGGACGACGCAAGTCCAGCATGACACGCCATAGCGTCCCTGCTGCCGTATATGACCAGGTAATCCTTAGTCAGCTTATCCGCTATCGGTCGGAGATCTATGCTCCAGAGAAACTTTGCCAAGCTGTAAACATTGTTCCTCCCCATGCGGTGGAAATATGTGCGGAAGAACGGCATTCCCTTTTTTTATTCAGCGTTTCCCCAGAAAAGGCGAATGAGCCCGGCATTTAACCGGGCTCATTCTGAACCTATTTTATTATGGATGGATCATCTTTTATTATGGATGGATCATCAGCTCTTTTCGGCAAGCTTTTCGTTAGCCGAATCAAGTTCCGCCTGGACTGCAGCGCGGATAGTTTCACGGGTCTGCGTCCAGCTTGCGCCGCTGTTGTAGGCTTCCTTCATCGGGTTGTTGACGAGGTCGGCTACGTTGGAGGTAACGGCGTTGTACATCTCGATTACCGGATGCTCAGCGGTCATCTGGTTTACAAGGCGGTACATATCCCACTGCTCCTGCGTCCAGTTGTACTCCTCAAACGCCTGGCGCTTGCCTATTTCAACAGCCGCCTCGCTGTCGCGGGTAGCCATTGCACAGTTGAGATAAGCGGCTACGCCCTTGGGGTTTTTTGCGCCCTTTATAAGGGAGAATCCGGAAACTCTCGCCGGTAGATAATACTCGTCGGCTTCGGGGCATTTAGGCATGGGGACGAACATTACATCTTCCTGATTGTCGGCGAAATCCTGAATATAGTTGTTGTAGGGGTACATCGCGTACAGCCCTACCGGATAGAACAGGGTCTTTCCGTCTGCAAGGCGCTTCGGCTGAACCTGCCAGTTGTACTGCGCTTTCGGGAGCGGAAGACTGTTCGTGTTCATGTTCAGCATGAATGTCTGCGCCTTTTCAATCAGTGCGTTGTCAAGGTTCTGCACGATTTTTCCGTCGCTCATGCCGACATAAGGAACGCCTGTTGTCAGAGAAAATCCGCCCTCGAACCACCAGCCGTCGGTAGCGTATTTTTCAGCGTCAACATCGCAGAATTTCGTCATCATTTCCCAAAATGTGTCCCATGTCCACTTGCCCTCTGCGAGAAGCTCCGCCGGGTCGTCAAGGGAATTGTCGCGGATAGTGTTCTTGTTGTAGAACATCACGCAGTCGCCCTCTACGTCAACAGCGCCTACATAGTGCCTTCCGTTGAACGCAAACTGCTCGTTTACCTCGCTCATGGGCGCCCACAGCTCGCTGCTGAAATCAACGTAATCATCGAGCGGGTCGAACATTCCGCTGATCGCGCCTTTGGGGAACACGTCCATGTCGCCTGCGCTGAACATATCCGGGGAATCGTCCGCCTGAACCAGCACCGCAAGCTTGTCGTAACGGCTGTCCCAGGGAGTGTTGACGTACTCTATCCTGCCGCCGAACTGGCTCTGGAACATCTCCAGCGCCGGAGCGACCGGCTGTCCCTCTGCAGGGTTCAGATCCCATGATGAGAGGAACTTTACAACGCCGTTTTCCAGCTTTTCGGCGCCGATGTCGATTTCCGCGATCTTGTCCGCGTCATCCTTGTTCATGGTTGCCGTGGTAGCCGAGGTAGTCGCCTGCGCCGGAGTGTTGGAGGAGTTGGGAGCGCTGCTCATCTCCTGCTGCTCGTCGCAGCCCGTAACCGCGAGAACAGAGCATATCGCAAGCGCCGCCGCTGTGAATCGTGTGATGTTTTTCATTACGCTCATTCCTTTCGAAAACGGAATTACTTTCTTCTGGTCGTGAAAAGCACGCCAGCTGCGATAACCGCTGCGCCTGCTATTGCTGCGATTCCGGAAACGCCGGTGTCGGGATTGCCCTTTGTGGGAGCGGTGGTTTCTGCGGGAGTTCCTGCATTTTCTGCGCTGTCTGTGGGAGCGACGGTCTCTGCGGGAGTTTCACCGGCTGTGGGCTCCTCGGTGGGAGTTCCTGCATTATCTGCGCTGTCTGAGGGAGCGGCGGTTTCTGCGGGAGCTGCAACAGGCTCATCGGAGAATGTCATCTCAAGCAGTTCAATGCCGTGACCCATAATAGCCATGCCCGCAGTCTGGAGAAGCTCAAGCTGGTCAGCCGGGATAGTGAAGCTCATAGAATCGCTGTCCATCTCAAGCGCGTAGCTGTCGCCGCCCTCGGAAAGAACTGCGCCGTTAAGTGTGCTGATGAAGGGCCAGCCGGCGTCGTTCACCATGGGCTTGATGCACCAGTAGTTCTGACCGTCCATGTCGGCGAGGCTTTCGTTTATGTCGTAGGTGATGGTGACTGTTGTGTCGGGGGTAACGTTTGCGAATTCCTCAGCGCCGATGGTCGCGCTTGTGCTCCAGCCAAAGCCGAGGTCCTTGTTGATGGAGTAAGCGCCTGCGGTAGCGGAAATTGCTGCAACTGCGGCAGCAGCGGTAATAACGGAGATTAACTTTTTCATGATTATCCTTCCTTTCAGGTATTTACGGTTGCCCGGAACTGTGTTCCGTTTTGTTGTCTATATTATATCATTTACCTAACTTGCGTTATATCAGAAATTTAACATTTGTATCGTCAGTTTATCCGAAATGCTTGATGTAGTCTGCAACGCAAAACGCAAAAAGCTGATATGGTCAATATAGCTAAAAATTTTGAGCAGCAGTGCAATGGACGAGCATATCCGGCGATTATTCCAACAGCTCATGTAATAGCGCCATATCATTGTTTTCAGCTGTTCTGTCGTGTAATCCGTACTTCTTCTGCCGTGGCTGTAAAACAGCTCGTTCGTTATACCATTCGGCTTTTAGGTCTGTGCGTTATTCCGACGTCTCGCGGCGAAAAAAGCTGCCGCTTCATTCGAGAAATCCCTCTATCCTGGAGCCGCTTGTTTTCCTTGTTCAGCCGCTTTACCCCGCTTCGCAGCGACCGGATCTCCTCCGCCAGGCTCATTGTTATTCTGTGCGGTTTACGCGGACAATAATGGCTCATGAGCTGCGTCAATTTATGGTCACCTCTAAAAACCTTGTTTGAGTGAAAATGTGTATAGCACACCGACTGCTTCTTCAAACCTCCTCGTAAGGCATACAGCCTTACTTCGTCGGCTTTCATCGCATTCGGCGCACTCTACCCATTTTCCCTTTTCAAACCGGTTTTTAGTGATTCCCTTATAAAAAAACAGAGCTGAATAATTCCGGCGCTGTTTTAATATTTATGAGCTTTCTTTCTGGATAAAAGTCCACGGCAATACTTCAGAAGAAACATCCCTGCCGTCCAGAATATCAACTAGCTTCTGCGCGGCTATCCTGCCAATGTTCCTGTCCTCATAGGAAAGCGAGGTTATCGGCACCTGGGATATCCAGCTGAGATTGCTGTTGTCGAAGCTGACTACCGCAACGTCCTCCGGAACGCGTCTGCCGGCGGAAAGCAGGCATTTCACAAGCCCGAACGCCACCTCGTCGTTATAGCAAACGACCGCCGTGTTATCGCCGAGGCGCTTTAGTACCTCCTCCGGATCATCGAAGAGTTTTTCCTTTGTCTCCGTGGTGTACCAGAACACGTTCTCGTCGGGGATTATCAGTCCGCTGCGGAACAGCTCCGAAATAAAGCCTGAATACCGCTGATGACCCTGGATATCATCGCTCTTGAAATACCCTGCGATTTTCGTGTGGCCGCGGTCAATAAGATGCCGCACAAGTTCGGCGCCGCCCGCCTGATTGTCCGCGCAGACGGAATACGTGCCGCTGAGGGTCGGGTAATATCCGTTGAAAAAAACTACCGGGATACCCATGCCTATAAGCTTCTCGTACAAATCGAAATTCGGGTTCGGCATTGCGGATTTTGTACCCTCTATCAGTATGCCGTCAACGGGATTTTTCAGTATTTCTTCGAGAATAGCGCGCTCGTTGCAGACGCGGTTGCGGGTCGCAGAAAGAACCGCGGTGTACTTGTTCTCGGACAGCACTTCGTCCACTGCCCGCAGCTGGCTCGGAAAAATGTAGTCGCTGATGTACGTTGCAACTACCGCTATCTTTCCGGTTCTCGGATTCAGCCGCTTCGGGCGCACCACTGAACCGCTGCCCTGCCGCTTTATTATAAGATCGTCTTCTACCAGGAGCGCCAGCGCCTTGCGTATCGTCTGGCGGCTGACGTCGTACTGAGCTGTGAGCAGCTCCTCGGTAGGTATCGCCTGACCCTCGGTATATACGCCGTTTTCAATATCAGTTTTTATTGCCTGCGCGACAGCTTCATATTTAGTCATATATTATCGCCCCTATAAAAAGTACAAATCCAAACTCCAGCAGAATACAAATCCATCTGCGTATATGATACAACTTTGTGCTTGATTTGTCAAGATGTTTTCGTACGGCGGCATATTTGTTTGTTAGAGGAACGCGCAACTTGTCATATATGCACAAAAGTTTTCCCAAAAGAATGTATATTTTATGCATTGCATTTATTGAGCCTTTGTGCTAAAATAAGAACAGCAAACAGGAATGCAGACAAAAATAAAATTTGTAGCAAATATGCTAGAAATTTGTTCTGAACATTCCAAAACAAAACCACAACGATCATTTTTTATCGGAGGGAAAAAGCTATGAAAATCAAGAAGATACTCGCATCGGTACTCGGTCTGGCACTCACTGCAAGCGTATTTGCAGGCTGCAGCTCAGGCAGCGGCAGCACTGCTGAATCCGGCAGCAGCGGATCTGGCTCTGGTTCTGCAAGCGGAGACCTCATTAAAGTAGGAATAATCAACAACGACCCCAACGAGTCCGGCTATCGTACAGCGAACGATAAGGACATGAAGGCTACATTCACAGAGGAGAACGGCTACGACGCATCATTTGCATACAGCCTTAAGAACGACGAGCAGATCGCAGCAGCGCAGACATTCATTCAGTCCGAGGTGGACTACCTGCTGATCTCCGCCGCTGGTACTTCCGGCTGGGATTCAGTACTCAAGGACGCTCAGGCTCAGGGAATCAAGGTTATCCTGTTCGACAGAACCATCGACGCTGACGAAAGCCTGTACGAGGCTTCCATCGTATCCGACATGGCTAAGGAAGGTCAGACCGCAGTTGACTGGCTGGCTTCCCAGGGACTTTCTGAGTACAACATAGTACATATCCAGGGCACGATGGGCTCCGCTGCACAGGTCGGCAGAACCGGCGCCCTCGACACCAAGGTAGCCGAGAACGACAGCTGGAACCTCGTTACACAGCAGACCGCTGACTGGAACGCAGAAACAGCACAGCAGATCGTTCAGTCCATCATCGACAGCGGCACTTCCTTCAACGTTATCTACGCCGAGAACGACGATATGGCAAAGGGCGCAGTTGCAGCCCTCGACAAGGCTAACATCTCCCACGGCGTTGGAAAGGACGTTATCGTAATGGGCTTCGACTGCAACAAGTGGGCTCTTGAGAACCTCCTTTCCGGCAGCTGGAACTACGACGGTCAGTGCAATCCTTTCCAGGCTTCCTACATCGACTCCATCATCAAGGATCTTGAGAACGGCAAGTCTCCCGAAAACAAGGTCATCATTATGGACGAGAAGGGCTTCGACGCCTCCACGATCACTCAGGAGGACGTTGACAAGTACGGTATCTGATCGTTCTGAACAGCCTAGCTGAATCAGCTGATCAGCCATGACGGAAACGGTCCGATATGATGGATAACACATCCCTTGTATCGGACCATTCTGTTAACTAACAAACCGGAGGCGAAGACAATGCGTGATGAAAATGTTGTTCTCAGGCTAGAGGGCATATGTAAGGAATTCCCCGGTGTGAAAGCGCTCCAGAACGTTGAATTCACACTGCGAAAGGGCGAAATACACGCGCTGATGGGCGAGAACGGCGCTGGTAAATCAACACTTATAAAAGTACTCACCGGTGTATACGAAAAGGACGGCGGCAATATCTATATGTCCGGCAATCCTGAGCCTGTCGTTATAAGATCGACACAGGACGCCCAGAAAGCCGGAATAAGCACGGTTTACCAGGAGATCACACTCTGCCCGAACCTGACGGTCGCCGAGAATATGTACATCGGCAGATCAAAGGGCGCTTTCACCAAATGGAAGAAGATGTATTCGGACGCCGGAAAGCTTCTGGAATCGCTTGATATCCCGGCAAGGCCGAATCAGCAGCTTGGAAGCTGCTCCCTTGCGGTGCAGCAGATGGTCGCGATAGCCCGTGCGGTCGATATGGACTGCAAGGTGCTTATCCTGGACGAGCCGACTTCCTCCCTCGACGAGCAGGAAGTTGAGAAGCTGTTCAAGCTCATGCTCGACCTCAAGAGCCGCGGCGTTGGAATAATATTCGTAACGCACTTCCTCGACCAGGTTTACGCAGTCTGTGACAAGATAACGGTACTGCGCGACGGCAGATTCGAAGGCGAGTACAATGCGGCGGATCTTCCGAAAGTCGAGCTGGTTTCAAAAATGCTCGGCAAGGACCTCAACAAGCTTTCCGACATGGACAAGCCCCACGAGGTCGAGCAGGAGACAAATGGCGAGGCTCCGGTATTCGAGGCGGAGGGACTTGTCAGCAGCGCCGGCATAGCGCCTTTCAACTTCTCAATAAGAAAGGGCGAGGTAAACGGCTTCACCGGACTTCTCGGCTCAGGCCGAAGCGAATCCGTCCGTGCGATATTCGGTGCGGACAGCATAACCGGCGGCACAGTCAAGATGAACGGCAAGACCGTAAAGATAAGAAAGCCGCTTGACGCAATGAAGCACGGCATAAGCTACCTCCCGGAGGACAGAAAGCACGATGGTATAATCGGCGACCTGTCCGTCAAGGATAACATAATCCTTGCGCTCCAGGTAATGCGCGGAATGTTCCGGCCGATATCCAAGGCGGACGCCGCGAAATATGCCGACGAGTACATAAAGCTGCTGGAAATAAAGACGGCTTCCCCGGATACGCCGATAAAGTCGCTTTCCGGCGGTAATCAGCAGAAAGTTATCCTCGCAAGGTGGCTTCTTGCGAACCCTGTATACCTTATCCTCGACGAACCCACAAGAGGTATCGACGTCGGCACCAAGCTTGAGATACAGAAGCTGGTGCTCAAACTCGCCGCCGAGGGCAAGAGCGTAACGTTCATCTCCTCTGAGATAGACGAAATGCTGAACGTATGTTCAAGACTTATAGTAATGCGCGACAGAAAGACCGCAGGCGAGCTTACCGGCTCCGACCTGAACCAGTCCAAGATAATGGAAACGATCGCAGGAGGTGAAAAGGTTCATGAAAACGCTTGAAAAAACAGGCGGGAACAAGTTCCTTGCTTTTCTGAAAAGAGCGGTCAGGAATCAGATCTTTATTCCGCTGGCAGCGCTGCTGATACTGGTGCTGTTCAACCTGATCGCTGACCCCTCGTTCTTCGCGATCAAATATGCTCCGAACAGCGCCGGCGATATGGTAATTTCGGGCAACATCATCACGATTCTCGACAACGCTTCGGAGCTTGCGATACTTGCTATCGGCATGACGCTGGTAACGTCAGCCTCCGGCGGACAGGATATCAGCGTTGGCGCGACTATCGCGGTCGCGGGCAGCGTTGTTCTGAGAGTTCTCTGCGGCGGCGAAGTCAGCCCGGCTGCACTCCATGCGCCGATAATCGTTGCATTCCTCGCCTGCGTTGTCGTATCAATGCTCCTGGGTGCGTTCAACGGCGCCCTGGTGGCTTACTTCAAGATACAGCCGATGGTCGCAACGCTTATCCTATTCACAGCAGGACGTTCCATCGCGGCATGGATAAACAACAATCAGCTCCCCGTCATCAATGATGAGAGCTTCGGCTGGTTCGGCAACTTCATTCCCGGACTGCCGCTTCCGACCCCGATATTCATTGCGGCGATATGCATTATAATCATCGCGCTGGTGCTCCGGTTCACAAAGCTGGGACTTTTCACCCAGGCGGTCGGCATAAACTCCGAATCCTCCAGACTTAACGGTCTGAACCCTGCGCGCATCAAGTTCATGACCTACGTCATACTTGGTCTGTGCGTTGCAGTCGCAGGCTTCATCAAGGTCAGCCGTATCTCCTCCATCAACTACTCGGTAGTTGCAAAGGACATCGAGATGGACGCTATCCTTGCAGTAGCACTCGGCGGAAACGCCCTCAGCGGCGGCAAGTTCAACATGGCGTCCTCGATACTCGGCGCTTATGTTATCCAGTTCCTGACGACAACTCTTTATAAGTTCCAGGTAGCTCCTACCGCGCTCCCCGCATACAAGGCGGTAGTAGTAATTATCCTGGTAGTTCTCAGCGCTCCCACTGTACGAAACAAGCTCGCAGCTTTCCGCAAGAAGATAGCTTCCCGCAGAAATCCCGTCAAGGAGGCGAATTAGTATGAAATTTCTGAAAAACGCCAACGGCAGTTCACGGAGATTATCTGACTCTAATCTGCTTCTGGTCATCACCATTGCGATATTCGTTGTAATGTATATCTGCGCAGTGGCGTTCATCGGCTCCGGCTTCACGAAGGTGCAGACCTTCTTCAACATACTCAACGAAAACGCGGCTCTGATAATCCTCTCCTGCGGAATGAGCCTTGTAATGATAACCGGCGGTATCGACATCTCGGTCGGCGCTGTTACGGCGCTGGTATGTATGTGCTGCGCAATGAACCTCGACTACGGCGGGGGCAATGTAGTCACCTCTGTTCTCATAGCCCTTGGAATAGGCACCGCTTTCGGACTTGTTCAGGGTTATCTGATAGCGTATCTGGAGATACAGCCGTTCATCGTAACGCTGGCGGGAATGTTCTTCGCAAAGGGCATGACCACCATCGTCAACGCAACGCAGTTCAACGTTGAGAACGAAGAATTCCAAGCACTCAAGGAAACAAGAATTTCACTCCCCGGAATAGGTTCCACCAACAAGCATGGCGTATTTGTTCCGGCGTACATAGAAATAGGCGTGGTAGTCGCGCTGCTGATAGTTGCGATACTGTTCGTGTTCCTCAAGTGGGGCAGGCTCGGACGCGGTTTCTACGCTATCGGCGGAAACAGCCAGAGCGCAAATATGCTCGGCATCAACGTCAAGCGCACAAAGTTCTTCGCTTACCTGATGTGCGGAGTGCTCGCAGGTATAGGCGGCTTTGTTTACTTCCTTCATGTCGGCTCCGGTTCACCCTCCCATGCAAGCGGAGCCGAGATGAATGCGATCGCTTCCTCCATCATCGGCGGCACGATGCTCTCCGGCGGTTCGGGCAACATCATAGGAACGCTGTTCGGCGTCATCTCGCTGAGTACGATAAAGAACATCGTTTCCTCCCTCGGACTTGACGACGCATGGTGGACGAATATTACCGTTGCGGCAATGATCTGCCTGTTCCTTGTTATCCAGAGCGTTGTTCTTTCCAGAAAGAACAAGAAAAAGGCATAAACACAAGCCGCACTGAATACTTGTTCGGTGCGGCTTTTCTGTGAAGGAGAATTATTATGAACAAGATATACTTTGTTACAGGAAGCCAGGATCTTTACGGCGAGGAGACCCTCGCGCAGGCTGCCAGGGACAGCACCAAGATGGCTGATTTCCTGAACGAAAAGCTCTCGGACATCGCAGAAGTAGTATTCCAGCCGGTGGTAAAGACCGCCGACGAAGCCGAGGACATCTGCGTGCGCGCATCCTCCGACAGGGGGTGCATAGGCGTTATCATGTGGATGCACACGTTCTCGCCCGCCAAGATGTGGATAAGAGCGCTGAAAGCTCTGAAAAAGCCAATGCTCCACCTGCATACGCAGTTCAATGAGAAGCTCCCCTACGACAGCATCGACATGGACTTCATGAACCTCAACCAGTCCGCGCACGGAGACCGCGAGTTCGGGTTCATCTGCACAAGACTCGGAATCAGGCGCGAGGTCGTTGCAGGCTACTATCAGCACGGGGACGTTATAGAGAAGATCCGCAGATTCGCTCATGCGGCTTCCGCAGTATCGTTCAGCAGGACTTTGAGAGTTGCAATGCTCGGAAACAATATGCGTGATGTCGCAGTCACTGACGGCGACCGCGTTGAAAGCGAGATACGCTTCGGCTGGAACGTGAACTACTACGGTATCGGCGACGTAGCGGAGATCGCCGACAGCGTTACCGAATCCGAAATAGACGCAAAAATGGCTGAATACACCGAAAAGTACACGATGGCGACGGACAACATCGCCGCTGTCCGCGAGCAGGCTAAATATGAAGCGGCTCTCGACAAGTTCATTGCACGGGAAAAGATAGGGGCGTTCACCGATACGTTCCAGGATCTCCACGGGCTGAACCAGCTCCCCGGAATCGCGGCGCAGAATCTCATGGCAAAGGGCGTGGGCTTCGGTCCGGAGGGCGACTACAAGACTGCGGCTCTCGGTGCGGTGCTGTTCAAGATGTCTGAGGGAAGAAAGGGCTCCACCGGATTCATGGAGGACTACACCTACGACCTCACTTCCGGCGAGGAACTGGAGCTTGCGGCGCATATGCTGGAGGTATCTCCGGTGTTCGCGGCAAACAAGCCTGAAATTCAGGTGCACCCGCTTGGTATCGGCGGGAAATCCGACCCGGCGCGCCTTGTATTCGACGGCATTGACGGCGAGGGTATCGCGGTTTCCATGATAGACCTTGGCGACAGATTCCGTCTTGTATGCGCTGAGATCACGCTTGTAAAGCAGCCTGCCCCCATGCCGAAACTCCCTGTCGCAAGACTGATGTGGAAGCTGAAGCCCGATTTCGCTACCGGCGCGGCTGCGTGGATATACGCCGGCGGCGCACATCATGCAGTGGTTTCCACGGCGCTCACTGTCGATGATATCCGCCTGTTTGCAAAGATGACGAATACGGAGCTTGTGGTCATCGACGACAAGACCGACATAAACAGCTTTGAGCAGCAGCTTGCATTACTTGACGCTGCCGCGGCTCTCAAGAGGTGATAGTATGACGATACAGGAAAAAATACAGAATAAGAAAACCTATCTTGGCATAGAATTCGGCTCCACCAGAATAAAGGCGGTTCTCATCGACGACACGTTCGCGCCTGTCGCTTCCGGAAGCCACGACTGGCAGAACCGCTACGAAAACGGCGTGTGGACTTATTCTCTCGACGACATCACCACCGGATTACAGCACTGCTACGCAAGCCTTGCGGAGGACGTCAAGAGCAAATACGGCGTGGTTCCCACGGGCTACGGCGCAATGGGAATATCCGGCATGATGCACGGATACATGGCGTTCAATAAGGACGACAACCTGCTGGTTCCGTTCCGCACATGGAGAAATACCATCACCGAGCCGGCGGCTTCCGAACTGTCGGAACTTCTCGGATTCAATATCCCCCAGCGCTGGAGCATAGCGCACCTCTACCAGGCGGTGCTCAACGGCGAGGATCACGTCAAGGATATTGCGCACATCAACACGCTTGCAGGATATATCCACTATCAGCTGACCGGAAAACGCCAGGTCGGCGTTGGCGAAGCCTCCGGAATTTTCCCGGTTGACGGTATCGGGTACAATGCGGAGTACATCGCGAAAGTCGATGAGAAACTTGCGGAAAAGGGATTCTCCGGGAAACTGCTGGAAGTCCTCCCCGGAGTGCTCAACGCAGGCGCAAGGGAAGCCGCGCTGACCGCCGAGGGCGCAAAGTTCCTTGACCCGACAGGCACGCTCCTGCCCGGAGTTCCCGTCTGCCCGCCGGAGGGGGACGCAGGCACCGGAATGGCGGCGACAAACAGCGTACTCCCGCGCACGGGCAACGTGTCCGCCGGAACTTCCATATTTGCAATGCTCGTCCTTGACAAGCCGCTGAAGGGTTACTACCCGGAGATAGACGTAGTGACCACCCCGGACGGCGCTCCGGTTGCGATGGTTCACTGCAACAACTGCTCCTCCGAGCTGGACGCATGGGTGAAGATTTTCGGCGAATTTGCGGAACTGAGCGGTCACCCCATCGCAAAGCCTGCGCTTTATGACATGCTGTATTACCACGCGCTGACCGGCGACCCGGACTGCGGCGATACCGTTGTGTACAACTTTCTTTCCGGCGAACCTGTCGCGGGCGCTGAGAACGGCAGACCGATGTACTTCCGCACCCCGGACGGCAAATTTAACCTCGCGAACCTGTTCCGCGCGGAGGTATACTCCACGATGGCGGCGCTGAAACTCGGCATGGATATCCTGTTCGACAAGGAGCAGGTTTCCGTTGACAAAATAACCGGACATGGCGGTCTGTTCAAGACGAAGGGAGTTGCTCAGCAGTTCCTTGCGGACGGTCTGGGCTGCGCGGTTTCCGTCATGAAGACCGCCGGAGAAGGCGGCGCCTGGGGAATGGCTCTTCTGGCGGCTTACTCCGTATGCGGCGGCGGAAAATCCCTGCCGGAGTTCCTCGACGGCGAGGTGTTCGGCGGCATGGAATCCACAACTTTACAGCCCGAGGAAAAGGGCGCGGAGGGATTCCGGAAATTCATGGAGAACTACAAGCGCGGACTTGCGGCGGAATACGCTGCGGCAAAGTAAGGAGAGAAAGTAAATGTTAGAGAAATTAAAGCAGGAAGTGCTTGAAGCCAATCTTCTGCTTCCGAAATACAATCTTGTAACGTTCACATGGGGGAATGTTTCCGCCATCGACCGCGAGAGCGGAATGATAGTTATAAAGCCCTCCGGCGTTCCCTACGAGGGAATGACCGCCGAGGACATGGTGGTAGTCGAGCTTGCGACGGGTAAGGTCGCAGAGGGCAAGTGGAAGCCCTCCAGCGACACGCCTACTCATCTGGAGCTGTACCGCGCTTTCCCGGCCATCGGCGGCGTTGTCCACACCCACAGCCGCTGGGCGACTTCATTTGCGCAGGCAGGCGTAGGAATCCAGCCGATGGGTACGACCCAGGGCGACTACTTCTACGGCGAGATCCCCTGCACCCGGGCTATGACCCCGGAGGAGATCCGCGGCGAGTACGAAAAGGAGACCGGCAAGGTTATAATTGAAACGTTCAACGGAGTTGACCCGATGAGCATTCCGGCGGTTCTCGTAAAGAGCCACGGTCCGTTCACCTGGGGCAAGGACGCGCACGAAGCGGTGCATAATTCCGTAGTCCTGGAGGAAGTCGCGTTCATGAACTACCACGCGCTGACCATCGCCCCCACAGCAGGCAGAATGCAGCAGGAGCTTCTCGACAAGCACTACCTGCGCAAGCACGGCGCGAACGCTTATTACGGTCAGGGCTGATACATCTGCTTGATTAATAAAAATGGCAAGCTTCATGCTTGCCATTTTTATTACCTATTTTGTTTTGAAACGGATTAGTAATTCAGAATCACTGCGGATTATTTGCCTTGATCTGCTTTCTGATGGTGCCGTGATCGCCGTTGCAGTACTCCGGAAGGTTGCTTGCACGGTAATAGCCCGTATTAGTAGAGCTGCACTTATTCGTTGCAAGCAGGCCTGTCATCGTGCAGTACTGACGCTCCACAACCGAGGGATCCGGAACGAAGTTCAGCACCTGCGAGGTGTCCTGAATGTCGATCATAACATCATGCCAGATCTGCGCTACTGCCTTCCAGCCGTCAGCGCCGCCGATAACGCGGCTGTCGTCGTATCCTATCCACAGTCCGCCGATATACTCCGGCGTAAGTCCCATGAACAGCAGATCGGTGCCGGCGTTGGACGTACCAGTCTTACCGATTACCTCCACATTCGGAAGCTTCGCCTTCGGACCTGTACCGCTGTCGCCGTTTACCACCTTGTAGATCATACGGTTTGTGACCCACGCGGAATCGCTGTCGATCGCCTGAGTTCCATAGAAATCCTGTTCCATAATGACGTTGCCCTTGCTGTCCTCGACCTTGCTGTAGAACATCGGACGGTAATAAACGCCGCCGTTTCCGAAGATCTGATAAGCTCCGGCGACCTCCACCAGCTTCGCGCCGTTAGTCAGCGCACCAAGGCACAGCGGCGAGAGCGCGATATCCGACTCCACCAGCGTTGTAAATCCGAGCATCTGCGTGAGCTGAGTGTACATTGCCTTGGTGGTGTTCATTCTGCCGACCCTTACCGCCAGCGTATTCAATGAGTGCTGAACGCCATACCACGCAGTGCGGAGCGTTCCGTCGCCCCATACCTCGCCGTAGTTCTGCGGCCATATCTGCGGCTCGTCCTGCGTGCCGATGTTTATCGCCTCGTCGGGTATCAGCGTAGAATATGTGATGAGATTCTTCTGCACCGCCAGCGAATAAGTGGATATCGGCTTCATCGTTGAACCCGGCGATCTCGTTGCCTGGGTCGCGCGGTTGAACGCACCGTCGCCCGGCTTCTCTCCGAGGCCTCCGACAACAGCCTGAACTGTTCCGGTGTAGTCCATAACAATGAACGCCGACTGTATCAGATCCTTCTCCGCCGCATTCTCATTGTAGTATGAAAGCACCGTGTACGGGTCGCGGTATTTTTCCTCCAGTATCTTCTGGAGCTTCATATTTTCATTGATATAGATTTTGTAGCCGCCGTTGTACAGCTCGTTTTTCGCCGATGTGTAGGTGATTCCCTTGAGGTCGGCGAAATCGTTGATGACCTGGTCGATCGCCGCGTCGACATACCAGTCCTGGCTGACTTCGTAGTCGCCGTTCCACTTGTATGCGCGATAAGGCTTATCCTGCACCTCTGCGTCGAGGTCGCTGTCGTCCGTGCTGTCGGTGAGCGTACGCTCGTCAATATAGCCGTAATCATCGCCGTAGACCGGCTTTGCAAAGTGTACCTGAATGCGGTTCAGACGGTAATCCTCGTATTCCTTCGTGGTGATCATGCCCTGCTCGTACATGCAGCGCAGCGAGTAATTCTGCTGCTGCTTGCTGCGGGCGAGGTCATAGTACGGTGACATCTTGGAGGGGTTACGTATCATTCCCGCGAGAACGGCAGCCTCGCCGATGTTGATGTCGGAAACGTCCTTGCCGAAGTAGTACTCTGAAGCAGCGCCGACGCCGTAGACCATTCCGTTGAACCAAATCTGATTGAGATAGCTCTCGAGGATATCGATCTTGGTGTACTTCTCCTCCAGGCTGAGAGCGCGGAAGATCTCGCGGAGCTTACGCTCCCAGCTTACTTCCTTATCGCCGGTGAGGTTCTTTATAAGCTGCTGGGTTATCGTAGAACCGCCGCCGCTGTCGCCGTTCGAGAAGAACGCGCCTGCGGTTCTGTACCAGTCAACGCCCTTATGCGTGTAGAAACGCTTGTCCTCGGAAGCTACGACAGCGTCGATGAGGCACTTGGGCATGTCCTCGTAGTCGACCCAGACGCGGTTCTGCTCTGCGGCAAGGCGCTTTATCTCGACAAGCTCGTTATCCTCGTCGTAGCCGTAGACGAAGCTCGTGTACTTCATCTCGACGTCCTTCAGGTTCGCGTCGTAGGAATTATCCGCGAAGTCCAGAACATACACGGCAAGCACCGTCGCAACGATGCACACCATGATGACCAGTATCAGCAGCATTGCGGAGAATGTCGTGCCAACTATGGTCATTGCATGTCCGAAATTCTTTGCCGCGCGGCTGCGCGACTTCTTCGAGGAACGCTTCTTAGGCTGTTCCTCCTTGATTTTGATGTATCGTATCTTCTTTTTGTTCATACCTTTAGTCACCCCTGCGCTGCCCGTGCGGCGCGGTTTGTCCATGTCTTGTACGGAGTGTACCCTCTTGCAGGGATACACATTATATTATAGCACATTTCTAATGAAATGTTAATACTTTTTTCAAAATTTTCACTTTCCGGGGTAAAAAAGAACCGCCCGTTTACCGCGGACGGTTCTGAGTTATTTGATTAAATAACAGAATCGAGCTTCCATCTGCCGTCAGACTTTGTGAAACTTACGCTCACGGAGCGGTAAGCGTTTTTTCCCGCAAAGCTTCCAGCACGGATATACAGCATTCCGGAAGCGGAAGCGCCGTTATTGCTGCTTATCACAAGCACCGTATCGGAAGTGTTTACAGCAGTCAGACCTCCGTCGGAGTAATGCAGTGCGCCGAGCGTGCTTATTCCGCAGCGCTTCATCAGCTCGGAAACAGCTCTGTTTGTGTAGTAGTACTCAATGCACTCCACAAGGGTTTCCGGCTTTGTAATGCCGTTCTGACGACACTCGCCGAGAGCTATCACATTGTTGACGCCGATCGCGCCGTTCACCACGCTGCGAAGCTCCGCAGATGAATTCTCCGTGATATCGCTGAACGTCATCAGCGCAGACTTGTTAGCAGCGGTGTAGATGCTGTCGGTGATCCTTACATATCCGGCAGAATTCGTTGACGCCGCATACTTCTCTGAAAAGCTCTTTCTGTAGTCGATGGCCGCGGTCACATTCAGACCGCCGGAGTTTGCCGCCATGCCGCCGGAGATAGTGTAAACACTTCCCGCGCAGGAGTAGCTGTGTCTGGAAGCGCCGAAGCTTACGCTGCTGTTACCCGAACCGTAGATCTGAATGAGCTTCCCTGATTCAGGGTCGAACACCTCAACGGAACCCGCCGCCGAACCGGAATCCGGCGTGAATACTGCGTGTGTAAACGCAAGGTTCCTGCTGACGGAAACTATCTGCCCGAAGTCGTTGACACGAGATGCATTCCCGTTCTGGTCAACGGAATACAGCTTAGTGGTGCCGCCGGAATTCTCAGCGAAGTAGACCGTGCCGCCGTAAGCCGCCACAACAGTCAGTTTATTGTCGGAATCATACGGAGTCGCGATATATTCAGCCTTTCCGCTGTCCCAGGAAGCAGTTATGACGTAGTATCTGCCGTCCTCGCGGACATTCAGTACAAGGAGCCTGCTGTCTGCATTATAGCTTGCACTCTGAAGTACGCCGGACATTACCATGTCCTCAGTGCGGAGGTCCTCGATATATTCACCCTGAGCGTCCACGCACAGAATCCTTCCGCGGGTATCGTAATCACTCATGCCGCTTACAAGCAGCTTACCGCCGTTTTCATCGACCCAAACGATCTTCGGGTCATTAATGTTCTCTGAGCATATCAGCGTCTCGGCGCCGTCGGCATAGCGATAGAGCGCTACCCCGCTGCTGCTCTTCACAAAGAAGGTATCCTCCGTGAGGAAGAACGCCGTGTCAGCGTCTATATAAAGCGTGTTGTCGAGCGACTGGCCGTTCGCTGTGAGCGTAACTCCCTCGGGGAGCTTATTATCAGCGGGCAGCTCGGACGGAGCATTTTCAACCTCAGAGGGAACTGTAGCCGGCGGTGCGTCTACGGTTCCGGGGACGTCGGTCTCCGCAGGATTCTCAGGAACGGACGTATCCGCCGGCGTCTCGGAGCTTTCCTCTTCCGTCACAGCTTCTGCCGTGGCGGGGTCCTCTCCGTACTCGCTAGTGCCGTCCATTTCCTCGGTGACCTCCGGCTCTACCGTGCCGTCAAGCCCTTCGGACGTTCCCGCTACGGAAACGCTGCTGTTATCCGGCTTCTCAGGCGGAGCAACAACGTTGGAATTATCAGGCAGTGTGACCTCAGAGGTGTCTACCTCGCTGATGTTGACAGGAGCGGCGTTCTCGTAGTCGCTCTCTGTCATGGATTCAACAAGGAATACTGCGGGGTCGCTCTGGAGCTTCGCTGCGGTGTCGCCTGTGCAGTAAACCGCCGCTCCGGTTATCTGGCAGGCAGCGCCGGAGGTGAACACCTTTCCGATGCTGTCTGTGTTAGTCGTCTTGGTGCCGTCCGCGAAATATAGCGTCTTTACCGGCATGGAGCCGCCCACCGCTCCGGTCAGAACCGCCTGAACCTCAGCCGGGGACATCGGAGCCGCAAAGTTCACGAGGAAATCCTTGGATTCCTCGCTGCCGCGCTCTTTTTCTAGCTGTTCAATCGCGTGGATAACGCGGTCGTTCGCGGAAAGCGTCGCAAGACCCGAATCGGTCAGAGAAACGCCGTTGTCCTTCGTAAGGTTCACTGCTGCCAGCGTACCCACCGTGACAACCAGCGCAGCCGCTGCCGCCGTCATGCCGATATACATGGGCTGGAGCTTCTGCCGCGCATTCTTTCCGCGCTTCGCATTTTCGCGTATTTTGTCGGCGTCGAACGAATATTCGCTCATAAGCTGTTTATAGAATTCGTTCTTGTTCATACGGGCAGACCTCCTTTCTCATGTAATATTATATGTGATTTTAGCTGAATTTGTTGTAACTCTGCGTAATAATCCGCGCGGATATTACCGTTTGAACTGCACGCATGCCGAAATTTATCGAAACTCCCGGTAATATTCACCGGCGGTTATACTCCACGGCGTTAAATACCGAATTTCT
>ERZ1106915.575-NODE-575-length-50043-cov-9.284188_pt1 | contig 50043 bp, 35 predicted proteins | sample MGYA00403653_ERZ1106915 | MGnify/ENA primary metagenome ERZ1106915 (study PRJEB35170, sample SAMEA104062404) | human gut metagenome | biome: human gut; feature: human-associated habitat; material: faeces | place: Denmark | collected 2012-06-06 ... | reverse complement strand
GACGTAGAGGAGTTCGGCAAGGTGCTGTTCCACGACGGCCACACCAACCCCGAGCTGGTGGGCAAGGACGCTCCCGTGATCGCCAAGGCTGCCGGCTTCGACATCCCCGCTGACACCAAGGTGGTGGGATTGAAGATCGACGCTGTGGGCAAGGCCAACGTGCTGAACAAGGAGATCATGGGGCCCATCGTGGTGCTCAAGAGCTACGAGACCTTCGAGGAGGCCGTGGCCATGGCTATCCAGAACATGGAAGAGGCCGGCGGCATCGGCCACACGGCCGGTATCTTCTCCAACGACCGCGCTCACGTGGAGTACTATGCCGAGCGCATCCCCGTGGCTCGTGTGCTGGTGAACCAGCCCACGCCCGACGCCTGGGGTCCCTCCACCAACGGATTGAGCCCTGCCGTGTCTGAGAGCTGCGGCACCTGGGGCAACAACATCCTCTGTGAGAACGTGGACTATCGCCACCTCATCAACATCTCCAAGATCGCCCTCCCGCTGGATGTGGATGTTCCCAGCGCCGAGGAGCTCTTCAAAGACTAAGCCAATTGCTATCTGCAAAAACCAAAAGCGGCGGGAGTGTTTTCACTCCCGCCGCCTTCGGTTTTTTGACAAATAGCAATCGGCTCAGTCCTTGAAGAGCTCCTCGGCGCGCTCGGGGAAGGAACGCGTCAGCGAAGCGTAACGGGCCTCGTTCATCAGGAACTCCTGATAGCCGCCCGCGGGCTCCTTGGAATCGAGCGAGAACTTCTTGCCGGCAGCAGCCTCGGGGTTGAAGCGGAAGAGGTTCCAGTAACCGCACTCGACAGCCTTCTTCATCTCGGCCTGGCAGTTCTGCATGCCGCCCTTCTTGATGGAGTGCATCTCGCAGGGGCTGTAGCCGATGATGAGGGACGGGCCGTCGTAGGCCTCGGCCTCGTGGATGGCCTTGAGGGTCTGAGCCGGGTTGGCGCCCATGGCGACCTGCGCCACGTAGACGTAGCCATAGCTCATGGCGATCTCGGCCAGAGACTTCTTCTTGGTCACCTTGCCGGCAGCGGCGAACTGAGCGACCTGGCCCAGGTTCGAGGCCTTGGAGGCCTGACCGCCGGTGTTGGAGTAGACCTCGGTGTCGAAGACGAAGACGTTGACGTTGTGGCCGGAAGCCAGGACGTGATCCAGGCCACCGAAGCCGATGTCGTAGGCCCAACCGTCGCCACCGAAGATCCAGAAGGACTTCTTGGTGAGGTAAGCCTTGTCGGCGAGGATCGCCTTGGAAGCGTCGCAGCCGCACTTCTCGAGCTCGGCAACGTAGGCAGCGGCAGCGGTCTTGGAAGCCTCGGCGTCGTTGACGGAGTCGATCCAAGCCTGACCGGCGGCCTTGAGCTCGTCGGACGGACCGTCAGCGGCGATGATCTCCTGCGTAGCGGCGATCAGTTTATGCTGAACGGCCTCATAGCCAACGGCCATGCCCAGACCGTGCTCGGCATTGTCCTCGAACAGGGAGTTGTTCCACGCCGGGCCGTGACCGTCCTTGTCCTTGCAGTAAGGAGCGGTGGCAGCGGGGTTGCCCCAAATGGAGGAGCAGCCGGTGGCGTTGGAGATGAACATGCGGTCGCCGGCGACCTGGGTCACCAGACGTGCATAGGCGGTCTCGGCGCAGCCGGCGCAAGAGCCGGAGAACTCCAGGTAGGGCTGCTTGAACTGGCTGCCCTTGACGTTGGCCGCGATGAGCTCCTTCTTCTCGGAGACGTTCTCGACCATGTAGTCCCAAACGGGCTGCTGGTCCATCTCCTGCTCGGTGGGAACCATCTCGAGGGCGCCCTTGGGGCAGACCTTGACGCAGTTGGTGCAGCCCATGCAGTCGAGCGGGGACACGGCCATGGTGAACTTCATGCCCTTGGCCTTGGGGCCCATGGCGTCGAGCGTGCGGGTAGCCTCGGGTGCGGCGGCAGCCTCGTCCTCGGTCATCGCAAACGGACGGATGGTGGCATGCGGGCACACATAGGCGCACTGGTTGCACTGGATGCACTTGGTCTCGTCCCAGTGGGGAACGACCACGGCGACGCCGCGCTTCTCGTATGCGGAGGCGCCCAGCTCAAACTGGCCGTCGGCGCAATCGACGAAGGCGGAAACAGGCAGGCTGTCGCCATCCATGCGATCGATGGGCTCGAGCAGGTTCTTAACCTGCTGGGCGATGGCGGACTTGGTCTCCTCGGAGAGCTCGACGGGAGCGGCATCCTCGGCGGTAGCCCAGTCGGCCGGAACCTCGAACTTACGGAAGGCGGTAGCGCCGGCATCGATGGCCTTATGGTTGGCGTCGACGATGGCCTGGCCCTTCTTCATGTAGGACTTGGTGGCTGCGTCCTTCATGTACTGCAGAGCGTCCTCGGCGGGCAGGACCTTGGCCAGCGCGAAGAAGGCGGACTGGAGCACCGTGTTGGTGCGCTTGCCCATGCCGACCTTGGCGGCCAGGTCGATAGCGTCGATCAGGTAGACGTTGACGTTGTTGTTCGCGATGTAGCGCTTGGCCACGGCGGGCATGTGCTCGGCGAACTCCTCGTCGCTCCACTGGCAGTTGACCAGGAAGGTGCCGCCCGGCTTGACGTCGCGGACCATCTTGAAGCCCTTGACGATGTAGCTGGGGTTGTGGCAGGCGACAAAGTCGGCCTTGGTCACGTAGTACGGCGAACGGATCGGGGAATCACCAAAGCGCAGGTGCGAAACGGTGACGCCGCCGGTCTTCTTGGAGTCGTACTGGAAGTAGGCCTGAACGTACTTGTCGGTGTGATCGCCGATGATCTTGATCGAGTTCTTGTTGGCGCCGACGGTACCGTCGCCACCCAGACCCCAGAACTTGCACTCGATGGTGCCGGGGGCCGCGGTGTTGGGCGCATCCTCGGCCTCGGGCAGGCTCAGGTTGGTCACGTCATCGACAATGCCGATGGTGAACTCGCGCTTGGGCTCGTCCTTCTTAAGCTCCTCGAAGACAGCGAACGCGGACGCGGGAGGCGTGTCCTTGCTGCCCAGGCCGTAACGGCCGCCGACGACCTTGATGCCCGTCTTGCCGGCCTCGTAGAGAGCGGAGACGACGTCCTGGTAGAGCGGCTCGCCGATGGAACCCGGCTCCTTGGTGCGGTCCATAACGGCAATCTTTTTGACGGTCTCGGGGAGAACGTCGACAAAGTGCTTAATGGAGAACGGACGGAACAGGCGAACCTTGACCAGGCCGACCTTCTCGCCGTGAGCGTTGAGATAGTCGATGACTTCCTCGAGCACGTCGCAGAAGGAGCCCATGCACACGACGACGCGATCGGCATCGGGAGCGCCGTAGTAGTTGAACAGGCCGTAATCGGTGCCGAGCTTCTCGTTGATCTTCTTCATGTAGCCCTCGACGACGGCGGGAAGCTCGTCGTAGACCTTGTTGCAGGCCTCGCGGTTCTGGAAGAAGATGTCGCCGTTCTCGTGGCTGCCGCGGGCATGCGGGTGCTCAGGGTTGAGCGCGTGATCGCGGAAAGCCTGGACGGCGTCCATGTCGCACATCTCGGCCAGATCCTTGTAGTCCCACATGGCGACCTTCTGGATCTCGTGGCTGGTGCGGAAGCCGTCGAAGAAGTTAAGGAACGGGGTCTTGCCCTCGATGGCGGCAAGGTGAGCCACCGGCGAGAGGTCCATGACCTCCTGGACGTTGCCCTCGGCGAGCATGGCGAAACCGGTCTGGCGACAGGCCATGACGTCGGAGTGGTCACCGAAGATGTTCAGGGCGTGCGAAGCGACGCAACGCGCGGAGACGTGGAAAACGCCCGGGAGCTGCTCGCCCGCGATCTTGTACATGTTCGGGATCATCAGGAGCAGACCCTGAGAAGCCGTGTAGGTGGTGGTCAGAGCACCGGCGCCCAGCGAACCGTGAACGGTACCGGCTGCACCTGCCTCGGACTCCATCTCGACGACCTTGACCGGGGTGCCGAAGATGTTCTTGCGACCCTGGGCCGCCCACTGGTCGACATGGTCGGCCATCGGGCTGGACGGCGTAATGGGATAAATTCCCGCTACCTCGGTGTACGCATACGAAACATATGCGGCCGCCTCGTTGCCGTCCATAGACTTAAACTTACGCGCCATATACCCCTCTCCTCTCATATAGGTATACAGGCCCCGGCGATCGCCGGGATGTTGGCGTGATGGGATTTTCGCTGTTGCTTCCGATCATCTGACAGGCGGACTCAGCGGCAGGTACATGGCGTGGAGAGAAGGCATGCCGAGGCGAGGAGGGCTGCACGCGCTCCACAGGCCCAGCTACCCGTCTTGCACATGACCGAGCGCCGCAAAGGCCGCATGCCGGATGCTCCTGGGCACGCCCCGGCGATGGGAAGCGCCCGCAACGGAAATCCGCATGCGGGTTTATTGTACCCCGCCGTCAGGCCATATTTCGGCAAATATAGGTGGGCGGTAGAGGTTTACCTTGGATGACTGCCGGGATCATTTTGCAGGACTGGCTAGAGGGCGCCGAGGAGGATGGCGTAGGTGGTGGATTCGCCGAGTTTGAGCTCGTCGCCGGGGTTGAGCTGGGCGGAGCGACCGGGCTCTACTTGAACACACACACTCGTGGCCCCGTTTACCACCACGGTGCCGTTCGTGGACGACAGGTCCTCGACAAACCATGTGCCAGAATCGTCGCACCAGATATGGGCATGGCGGGCCGAGACGTCGTCGCCGACGTCGGTGATGTCGCCCTCCCCCGTTGCCAGCGCGCCGATCTCGACGCCTTCCCCACTCGGCTGAATCCAGCGCGGGGCGCTCACCACGTAGCCGTTTTGCACGCGCAGCAGTCCCAGCGGATGCGCCGGCGAAACCTCGTGCTCGCCTGTGACTGAAGATGTGCTCAGCGAGCGCGGCGTCGACGTGGCGCCGCCACAGGTCGCATGAGCGTAGTCGATGGCATAGGTCACCGACGAGCGGACATCTGCCGAGCAACCCACGGCGACAAACAGCACCAGGATGGCCTCGGCACGCTCGGCGGGCATGAGCTCAGCCGCCTGCGACAGGCGCTCGAGCGCATTGCGATAGAGATTCGTGTCCTGATGGCATTCCTCGAGTGCCCGCACCATGGGCTCGCCAGCGGGGCCGCACACCATATTGGTCACGGCCGCGGCGTCCATGGGATTGCGACGGCGCAGGGCCAGCTGCGACATAATGCGCGCGGCCGAGGTGCCGTAATCGGCAAAATAACGTTCCTGCAGCGTGCCGACCGGCGCGCGCACGATAAAGCGCGAAACCCAGGAGCGATCGGCGGCACGGCTCTGCGGACTACGGCCGTCGGCGAGCGGGCGGCTCGAGAGCACCAGGCCGCACAGTTCGATATGGCTCAGGTGCGCTGCGCGCTTAAAGATGTCAAACATTGCCCCGCACGGGGTGAGCTCAGCTTGAGAAGCCATGGCTTAGCCCTCCTTGGTGGCAGAGATAGTGTCGGATACTTCGGCCGGCCCGCCAAAGGCGCGGGCAGCCGCGGCTCCGCCGGCAAGCGGCGTCGCCATGGGAATTTTCGCACGTCGTGCTGGCACGACGGGAAGCTCAAAGGCAAACCCCATCGCCAGCAAAAACCACGCGAGCGCATAGGTTGCAATTATGGCGGCCACCAGGCCACCCGCCACGGCATGCTGGAAAACACGGCACATGCGAGTGCGGCCAGAGCCGGGACCTCGCAGGCGGAAAGGGCCAACACGCCCTGCAGGAATCCCGCGCGGCGATTGCGCGCCAAGGCTCCGGCGGCAATGCCCGCCACGCCCGGCAGCGCCAACGCCAGCACGGCAACGATGCCCGGCAACTTTCCGGACCACATAAGCGGTCCCACGACGAGCGCCACATGGGCGCCCGACGCCAACAGCGCCGCTGATACCACAACCACAGTCCAAAGCACGCCGCATACCGCCGTCGACGCAATCATCGCCGCACGCCGGGCGGTGTGCCCCGATGCCTCCATCGGGCACGGCATGAGCGGCTCGGCGCGAAGCGAGCGGGCGACATTTTGCGCATAATGGTCGCAAAATGCCGAGAGCGCCGCCTCCACCGCAGCCGGCTCGGGACGATCTTCCTGATGGCAGGACAGACAGGCCATCACCACATCGAAGAGCTGAGCGTCGACAAACGCCAGCGCATCGCGCAGATCCTCGGAATTTGGATCGAGCCCCAGCTGCTGAGCCTGCTCGGCCGCGGCAAGTGCCACATCGGGCTCGCGTCGCAGCAATTGCGTCAAGTCGCAGCCGGGCGCGTGGGCGCCGACGGGATAATCGGGCAGCGTATCCATCTTGAGGCGATAAGGGCTGGCGATATCGCGCGTCTTTTTGCGCGATCCCGACGCACCCGGCGCTACTTCGTACGGCGCGACACCGGCGATGAACTCGTAGACCGCACTCGCCGCCGCATAGACATCGATCGCCGGCGACATGCGAAGCATGCGCAGGTCGGGGATATCGTCGGTGAGCATCTCGGGCGGGGCGTAGGCCACCGTCGCGCGGCGCAACGTGGCATAGCGCTCGGTAAACGACGCCTTGCCGCCGGTGCCGGTCACCGCAGAGGCGGGCTCGAGCGCCAGCGACGAGCCAAAGTCGATCAAGCACAGGTCGAAAGTGCCTTCGGCAAGCTGTCGGTCGAGCGGCAGGCGCGCCGTGCGCACCATAATATTAGCGGGCGAGATATCGCGATGGACGAACCCCTCGCCTACCAAGCTCATGCGGCAGAGCAGATCGAACAGGTCGCGACCCAGGCGCGCCGCCACGAGCGGCGACAGACGCCCGGCATCGTCCACGGCAAGGCGCGGGCGCAGGCGAGCGAGCGTCTCGCCCTCGACCCACTCCATGACAATCGCGGGCACGCCGTCGACCTCGCCCCACCCGTATAAGCGGGGAAAGCCCTTAAGGCCCGAAAGGGCACGATGGCATTCATATTCCTCGCGAAACGCCGCCTTGAATTTGGTGACCAGCGTCTCGTGGGCGACATCGTCATCAAATTCGTCGCGCGCCGGCAAGATGAGCTGCTTGAGCGCCACAGCCTCGCCCTGCGCGTTGACGGCACGCGTCACACGGCCGATACCGCCGCGGCGCATGGTGGCGTCGTCGGCAAACAGCATCGTAAAACGGCGCAGGTAGGCGGGAAGCTCGTCCGTGCCCAGGGCTACGGCCGGCTCAAACCCGTCGACGCGCGCCAGGCGCAGGCCCACCATGGGATCACGGTTGAGCGACTGGGCTGCCGTAGAAGCGAGGTCGTTCGTCATAGAGCGATCGCCGCCACATTGTTATTGAAGTTGTTGAGCGCGACGTTATCGTCACCGTAATGTCCGACCCATTGACACAGGTTTGTGTAGCAACCCCAAAGGTTGGCGAATTGTCGATACCACTTTGACTGGGGAGGAAACGTCTGCCGGCCAAACTCGGCACGGATGACAAACATGTCATTGACCAGGCTGTCGCACGGTCCGGTGTCGCCCGTGGCGTTATAGGTCGATACCACGCTATTGGCGCGGGCGACATAGCCATCGAGCATGTTGTATTTGGTCACAAGCCAACTGTGGATACTCTCCTCCTCGGCAGCCGAGAGGCCACCCGAGTCCGTGTCGCCGCCGGCACCGCCGTCCGTCGAGCCACCACTCGAAGATCCACCGCCAGAGGCGGAGCCCGAACCGGAACCGCCGTCCGAGCCCGCCGAACCGGTGCCAGAACCGGACCCGTCGGAGCCGCCGGGCTTACCCACCTGCTGCGTATCCTGCTCCTTCTGCTGCTCCGCCTTGTTAACGATAGATGCCACGCTGTTGTTGGAAAGCTTCGTGATGATCTTGGTGTTGGTGAGCACGATGGTCTTGCCGTTTGCCAGCGTAACCTCGTTGTCCGATGTTTCGGGACCGTCCGCATCGTCGCCACCGAACACAACATGCGAGACCACGCTCGCCCACGCATATCCAGTTGTCGTTCCCAAGTCGCTTTTGGCCTTGCGCCCAATATGCAGCTCGCGCGCAGCATGTGCCTGCACCATGGACGGCACCGTCATGCCATAAGCCGAAACACCGGCTATGACCAGCACGAGTGAGCAAGACAGCAGCACATACGCCCGAGGCGCCAGGCCCAGCCGGCGTCGCATGCGCACCGCGGCGCCATGCTTTGTCTGAGTGCCCCCGGGCCGCATGCGTTCTCCTCCAACAAAAACACGCCGCTCAAGAGCGGCGCATTCTTTCATATCCACATTTGAGTGTATCAGCGAACCCAAAAGGTTGCGCAACGAATGGGCAAATACGAGGTGCGAGCGGACCCATCCACGCGATAAGCGGATGAAAAGCAGGTTTGTTGCACAACAAATAAATGAACGCGCACCCAATTATGAGTGCCCCGTGCGGTAGGCCGACGGGACATGCCGCGAAGCTGACGCCGCCTAGATCGTGCGACGGGCCTCGATAGCGCGCCCAAGCGTAAGCTCGTCGGCATACTCAAGGTCGCCGCCCACGGGCAGGCCGCTCGCAAGACGCGATACCTCAACGCCCAATGGCTTGATGGTGCGAGCAAGGTAGCTCGCCGTGGTCTCGCCCTCAATGTTGGGGTTGGTGGCGATAATGACCTCGTGGATGTCCTCGTGGCCCAGGCGCGCCAGCAGCTCGCGGATATGCAGCTGCTCGGGACCGATCTTGTCCATGGGGCTGATCACGCCGCCCAACACATGGTACAGGCCATGGTAGCTGCCCGTACGCTCAATCGCCTGGACGTCGCGCGGCTCGCCCACCACGCAAATTTGAGTGGTATCGCGCATCGGGTCCTGGCAGATGGAGCACTCGTCGGCCGTAGCGTAGTTAAAGCAACGGCTACAAAAGTGGACCTCCTGCTTGACCTCCAGGATGGCCTCGGCCAGGCGGCGGGCCTCCTCGGCATCGGCCTCGAGCAGGTAATAGGCGATGCGCTGGGCCGACTTGGGACCAATGCCCGGCAGACGACCCAGCTCATCGAGCAGTTTTTGCAGACTGTGATTCGCACTCATATATGCGTGTCTTAGAACGGCATGCCCGGGATGTTGAGGCCGCCGGTGATGGCGCCCATCTGCTTGTTGGCGAGCTCGTTGACGCCGCGGACGGCCTCGTTGACAGCAGCCATGATCATGTCCTGCAGCATATCGACGTCCTCGGGATCGAGGGCATCGGGATCGATGGTGAGGTTGACGAGCTCCATCTCGCCGTTGACGGTCACCTTGACCATGCCGCCGCCGGCAGAGGCGTCGACGGTCTGGGACTTGAGGTTCTCCTGCGCGGCGGCAAGCTGCTCCTGCATCTTGCGGGCCTGCTTCATCATCTGCTGCATGTTCATACCGGCCATGATGGCTCCTTTACGTGCGGCCGCACGCCGAGCTGCAAGGGCAGCCGGAGCGCGGCGGGACTTTCAAACTCAAAAATCGTACCACGGCGCGAGGCCAGCAAGCGGGGCGGACGTGTTACCTCAGTCGATATACATGTCCTCGAGCGTGACGATTTGCCAATCCCCGCGTGCGGCGAGCTTCTTTTTCGTCGCAGCGCTCACGTCATGTTTGCAGAACAGCATGAAATGAGAGGCAGCGAAACCTTTTACCAAGCCTCGCTTGCTTTCGAGGTCGTCAATCTCTGCCGACTCGTCAAACGATTCCCTATATTTGCACTCTCCGATCACCAGACGCTTTGACACTCGATCAGCAGCTAAAACATCGATATCATCCTGGGCCCGTTTGGCGGGATTCGTTCCCCACCACGATGACACCGCCGTTGCCGGAATTGGCAACTTGCCCTGTTTCGCCTGGTCAACAAGCCACTCGGCACACAACGCCTCGAACCGATGACCCAGGTATTCATTCAGCTGCTCTTCTGGAAGCGCGTTGACGACTGCCCGGCCCAAACCCGCCTCGATATCGGACGAATACGGCATGACAAACCGGAACCAAAACGCATAGCACGGCTCGGAAAGCCGGTAGATTCCGCGCTTGCTGGTTTCGATACTCTCGCCAAACGGAACGACCTTTTCGATAATTCCCACGGATTCCAGCGTCCTGAGATAGCGAGGCAGCGTTGTCTGGGCAACGCCCACGCGATCTGCGATCTGCTTTGCACGATTTGCACCGGCAGCCACAGCCCGCAAGATCGAGTTATATATAGCCGGCTCCTGAAATTCCTGACGAATCAGGCCCTCGGGCTCGCCATAGAGAAACCCCATGGGATCGAAGTAAAGCCGGGCCAGATTCTCCTTGAGTCCCACGCTCGAATCCAGCTGCTGCAGATAGTACGGGACACCGCCAAAGCAGCCGTAGAATTTAAAGGCATCATGAGCGCTCAAGCCCGGAAGCATCTTGGCCGCATCCCTAAATCCAAGGTCGCGCACCTTGATTTGAGCCGTGCGCCGGCCAAACAGAGGGCTTTTGCGTCCCAGCACATTGCTTTCCATAAAACCCTGATTGCTGCCGCAAAGAATAAGAAAGGCGTTCGTTTCCCTGAAGGCCCGGTCGATGGCAACCTGGAAAATCGAGGGCAGTGCCTCGTTGCGCATCGCCGCATAGGGAAACTCATCGAACACAAAGACAAACCGCTCGGTGCGCGCTCGATCGGCGATGAAGGACAGCGCGTCAGCCCAGGAAGAGAACCCGCCAAGCGATGTGGGGAGATTAAAAAAGCCAGCGATGGCACGATTAAAATCCGCAAGGTTGTCGGCGTCGCTTTGCTCGAGAGCGGTAAACGGGAGCGTCCGCTTACCGCGGCAGAACTCGTTAATCAGCGTCGTCTTTCCCACGCGTCTACGACCGTACACGACGGCCATCTGGAATGAACGCTGCTCATAAAGGGATTCGAGTTTTGCAAGCTCTGCTTCGCGTCCGACAAACATTATGCACTCCCGAATTATGCAATGTCGAATAATTTACACTTGCATAATATCTCAAAATCTACCTAGCCGGCCCGGACCTGACATTTTTTGCATCCAGCTAGATAACAAAACGCCAGACCGCTGCTCGAGGTGGCGCGCATGACGGCAGGGTATAATTTGATTGTCACGGACAGCAATTTGGAGGTGCCCCCATGAATGCCCCCGACGCACTCCAAAACATCCGCTCAAAACACCCCGTTGCATATGTGGTTCTCTATCTCTTTGCCGGCTGGGTATTGCTGGTTGTCGTCACCCACGCTATAGCCTTTGGAGCTGAACTGCTGGTAGCCAGCTCGGACCAGCCCGTCATCAAATGGGAAGCGACCGATGAGTGCACCGACGGAACCCGAACCGTTTACTACAACAGCCCGTCCCTTTACCAAGAGCTCAGGGTGAAGATAAAAGACTCCAAGATTGTCGATGCCGAGCCAGGCTCTTTTTTGACAATCGGAGCAACCGCCAGCGCCGAGCAAGTCGAGTACACGGACAGCCGTGCGACGTATCGTGTCGGCCTCAGCACCCTAGGCCGACCGTCACGCACCTGCCTACTCGAATGCGAGATACGCGGCACCACGTTATACATGTCCGAAACACAAATGCGCCCGGACATTGAGCCCTCTTCTTGAGCGGTATACCCGCCCGCACGGCTACTCCACCGGTTTGAAGATGGTGGACTGGCCGAAGACACTGCGGATGAGGGCTTTGGCCTCGTCCTCGGTCTGCGGGATGCTTGGAGCTGCGCCTTGATGGCCGAAGGGGCTGCCCGCGCCGGGGTTGGACTCCCAGGGAGCCGCAGGAGCGTCCTCCTCTTTGGGGGCAGTTGCAGCGGGCTTGGGCGCGGACGCCGCACCCGGCACGTCGAACGGGGGCAGATCGTCCCCGCCGGCATCGACAGCAAAACCGCCGACCATGGCGTCGTCATAGGGCACCTGCTCGGATTCCCACGGCGCAGACGGCGCGGCGGGCTGAGCCTTGGGAGCGGACGCGCGCTCGGGCGCTCGGGGTGCGGGCTCGGTCGGGAGCTTGCCCGTGGCAGGAGCGCCGGCGGGGTTGTCGGAGCGCAGCCAGGGAGCCTTGGCCAGGTCGGATGACTTGGGCGCAGGCGCGGCGGCGGGCTTGGGCGCGGGGACCGGAGCAGCTTGTTTGGGCGCAGCGGGTTCAGGCGCCGACGGGGTCGGTGCCGCTACCGGTGCCGCTTTTGGCTGCGTCGCGCTGACATTCGAGGATGCAGGGGCCGCCGAGGACACGGGTTGCGGGTCCGCAGATGCCGCAGCCCGTGCAGATGGAGAATGCTCCTCATGTTGAGGAGCCGGCGTGCCACCTCCATCCAGGACGTAGTCGACGGTGCGACGACCGAAGACCGCACTGACTGTCGGCAGGACCACCGACTGCGTGTCGGCGCGTCCGAGCATCTTGATGGCAAAGGTCGAGCCCGCGGGGAACGAAACCGTGAGCTTGGAGCCGTCGTCTGCTGTGGCGCGGGCGTTGAGCAAAAGCCCTGCGTAGGAGGCCTGACGAGCCTTGACGCGCTCGACGACCTCGGCCCATTTGCGCTGGAGCTCACCGGCATCCTCGACCGCGGGGGTCTCGGCGGCGCCGGCGGCAGCAACCTGAGCGGCAGTGTCGGGCTTGGACACCGGCACGGTCGATGCGGCAGGCGCGGGAGCCGGAGCCGCAACGGGTTGAGGTGCAGGCGTTACAGGTTTGGGCGCAGGAGCCGGAGCCGCGGACTTGGGCGCAGGCTGGGCAGCCGGAACAGCAGCGCCGCGGTCCCAAGGCATGCCACCCTGATGCGCGGACGTAGCAGCGGGGGCGGCGGTCGCCGCAGGAGCGGCAGCACGGGCGCCCGAAATGAGCGTCGGCTGCTGGGCAGCAGCGGGGGCGGATGTTGCAGGCGCGGCAGCCTGAGCAGCAGCCACGCTCGCCGGAACGGCGGCGTTGGCAACCATGGCCTCCAGACGCGCCACGCGCTCGGCCAGAGCCTCAATGGTCAGATCGGCCTCGGGACGTGCCAGGCGCGTGCAGGCGATCTCGAGCACCAGGCGCACGTCGCTCGCACCCCTCATCTCCAAGGCAGCATCGTCGAGCACCGTCAGCACGCGAGCCAAACGGTCGGCCGGATGCTCGCCAAAGGCAGCGGCCTCGGCAGCAAGCGCCTCGGCCTGCTCGGCACCGCCCTCAAACAACTCGGCACGGGCACCGGCAACGCAGGCCACATACACGTCGCGCACGTGCGCCACCAGGTCGCGCGTCAGTTCCAGCAGATCGTTACCTTCCTCGACCTGCGCGCGAATCAGCCCATAGAGCTCGGCGACATCACGATCGGCAATGGCGCGCGCAAACTCGCCCAGAATCTGGTCCGAAACTTCGCCCAAAAGCGAGCGGGCATCGTCCGCACGCACGGCTCCGTTGCCAAAAACGCTCAACTGCTCCAGCGTGGAAAGCGCGTCGCGCATGCCGCCCTTGGCATGGCGTGCCACGATGGCAAGCGCCTCGTCGTCGTAGTCGAAACCCTCCTGCTCGCACACGTATGCCAGGCGGCGCTCGATATCCTCGTTACCGATGCGGTGAAAATCGAAGCGCTGGCAGCGCGAGAGGATGGTCTCCAGAATCTTTTGCGGATCGGTGGTGCACAACACAAAGATCACGTGCGCCGGCGGCTCCTCGAGCGTCTTGAGCAGCGCGTTGAACGCCGCCGTCGTGAGCATGTGAACCTCGTCGATGATATAGATCTTGTACTTGCCGCGCACCGGGGCAAAGTTGACGGAGTTGATGATTTCCTCACGCACATTGTCTACGCCGGTACGGCTTGCGGCATCGAGCTCGTAGACATCGGGGTGGTTGCCCTCGGCGATGAGCTCGCATTCCTCACAGGTGCCGTCGGGCATGCAGCCGCTCGCGCCCTCGGCGCGGGCCGCCTCGGCATTGCGGCACAGCAGCGCCTTGGCCAGGATGCGCGCCATGGTGGTCTTGCCCGTGCCGCGCGGTCCGCAGAACAGGTACGCGTGGGACAGGCGCCCCTCGGTGATGGCGTGCTCGAGCGTCGAGACGATATGCTGCTGGCCCACCACGGAGTCGAAGGTGAGCGGGCGATACTTTCGGTACAACGATTCCATGGGTGCTCCCCCGGGTATACTGAGTCTTGTTGCCGCGGCGGCCATGCGGTCGCACGGCATACTGCATTCATAATAACCCGTACGGCGAGCCCGCCGCGATAGGAGTCCAAAGAGCATGGCAGACGCAGAGAGCAACCTCGTTCCCTCCGAAGCAGCCGACCAGGTTGAGGTCGCGCTCGAGGAGCAGGCAGCAGCCGACGACGGCATCCTGTACCTCAACGAGTACCAGTACGAAAACGATCTGGTCACCGACTTCGCCCGCTTGGTTGCCTCGCCCAGGCGCCGCGGCTCCCTGTACGTCGCCGCCGCGATTGCCGCGCTCATCGGCATCGGCATGCTGGTGGCCGGCGGCAGTTGGATCAAGTTCGGCGTCGTCCTGATCGTGTTCGGCGCCTTTTTGGCCTGGTGGAGCAAAAACCTGCACCATACGCTCGCGCGCGACTTTATCGAAGCCGTCGAGGCAGACGAGTCCATGGGCGGCCGCTACCGCCGCGTCGCCGCCAACGAGGACGGCCTGATGGTCTGGGGCAAGAGCGGCAAGTCGCAGTTCTTCCCGTTTGAGAAGCTCGACCACGTACTCGACGGCGAGCGCATCTTTGTGGCTATGTTCGCCGACCAGGGCGTGACGATCCCTAAGGACACCTTTGTGCGTGGTGATGCCGAGCAGTTTGGCTCCTTCCTCAAGGCGCGCATCAACAAAAAACTCCGCATCGAGACCAAACGCAAGAAGATGAAGGCCGAAAAGGCCGCTGCCAAGGCCAAACAGGGCGACCAGCCCCAGGAGACCAAGGGCAAGCAGCGTAAGCAGAAGAAGAACAAGAAGAAGCGGTAGGCCGGCCGACACCGAAGGCGCCTCGTCCCGCGCCCGATTCCGAGCCGGGGCGCCTGGAATCGGGCGCGAGTACCGCCGATGGACCCGTTTTGCCTAACTCTCGAACTGCTTCACTTCAAACCTTAAGAGCCTTCGCTCCGGCAGATCGGTCATCTTCATCGTGTAAGTCCCGGGAAATGCCTTCTCAAAACGGACGGTCTCGTAACCTTCGAAATAGTCGTTGGTGTTTTGCATCATGAATGGGACGAGCAGCTCGTTCTCCGCCCCAACCTGTACAGCAAACGCAACAGAACCGCCCAGGGCCGGCATTGCCTGCGTTATCAGATCGGTATTGACCACAAAGTCATAGTTTGGCGCAGACTCCGGCACCAAATGCCAGACATACGTCTTGATTCCGCCTTCGACATTGTCCTTATTCCTGACTCGCATCTTTACGGCGATAACACATGTGGTGTCGGCGTCCTTCAATTTCGTTTTCGTATCCACGATGCCATATTTTGAATAATCATCATGCGCACGCTTGAGATACTCGCGCGGCGTGAGCAGCTCCGCCCCGTCTATACAAAACGAATACCCGTCAGTCGCCACATCCTTCGACCCCAGAAACGCCCCATCCATCGAGAGCCATTCGCCCTCCGCATAGTATTTCTCAGGAATGACCGTCCGGCTCCCGTTAACGACGCTCACCCTCATGCCCGCAAGGCCAGTAACAGCACAGCCGAAAAGCGCGAGCGCCGACCTTCTCGTCCACAGGGTCTTCTTCATCGCGCTCACGACCTTTTCCGAACTTTCACAACGGCACCGTCGCGCATGCAGTAAACCCGATCGGCCAGTTCCTCGAGCACCTCTCCGTCATGGCTGGACAGAATAACCTCGCGACCCGTTGATGCCGCCATCGCCACAACGCGCTTGAGCATTCCAACGCCCGCTTCGTCGAGGGCATTCGTTGGCTCATCGAGAACAAGCAGCTTCGGCTTCTCCATAATTGCCGCAGCTATCCCCAGACGCTGCTTCATCCCAAGCGAGTATGCTCGGAACTTCTTTTTTTCGTCTGCATCGAGCCCCACGAGCCGCAGGGCAGAGCGAATGTCCTCGGGGGTGGCAACGCCCTTGATCTGAGCGATGAGCTCCAGATTGTCGTAGCCAGACAGATATCCCAAAAAGGAAGGTGCCTCGATCAACATCCCCAGACTCGGCGGGAAAGAGATGTCCGCCCCAAGCCTTTGGCCATCGATCGAGATCTCGCCTTCGGTAGGCTTGATCAATCCGCAGACCGCTCGCATGAGCATGGTCTTGCCCGAACCGTTTATCCCCTGAAGCCCAACCACGGTCCCAGGGTCAACCTCGATGGACACGTTGCGCAGGACAACGTTTTTGCCCATGCGCTTCGATACGTCCCTAACGATCACGCTCATATCTTGTCCCCCTTTTCTATAAGGTCGGCCCTTCGAAACCACACTCCGCCCAGCGATAGGCATAACGACATAATCACAATTGAAAACAAGCCGCTCGAGCCAGCCGCGATTCCCTCTTTGACAATTCCGCCCCAGCGCAACAGCATCAAGGCGTTACCCAATAGCGCCCAATGCCGCGCATATGCCGAGCAGATCAGGTAGCTCATTAAAACCACAAACGAGACCGACGGCCCAAGCACAAACCCGACCGCTGCCTGCGCAAACGCAAGCGCCTCGAAAGCAAGAAAGAGTCCTACGAAAAACGGCAGCGCATCTGCCTCGGCAGCTTTGAGAAACCACGGCGCCAAATTAGCCAGCTGAAGCGACTCGCCATGAATGACCGCGCTGAACGAGGAGCTCACCACCAAGCTCCAAATCACAACAGAGCAAACCACCACGAGCAGTGAAAATGCCGTTACCGCCGCCACTGAGATAAAACGCGAGGCCCACCAAAGGGTTCTTTCCCGGCATCGAACAAGCGCTTGTAAACCAAGCCCGTGCAACGATTCGGTCGGATAATCGAGTGTTGTATAGAGAATAAGCAGAATGAGGAATAGCCACCCTAACGGAGGCACAAACATGACCCCGGGCCTAGGCTCAAACGGAGCAGACCCGGCAAACACGAGCGCGAGATTATCCGCAAACCCCAAGGTATCCGTCCTGACCCCATACACAGAAGACAATCCGTAGGCGTACACCAAGTTCGCAACGGTCACTGCCGCAACCGCAATAAAAGCAATGATGTTCTTCTTCAAAACGGTCCTCAGGTCCGCGGCGACCAGCCTAAACAGCATCAGACCACCTCGCGTCTTTTTAAGAATCTCGCGGAAACCAAAGAAAAGACGAGCAGCAAGATGATTTCCGCAACCCCCGCTCGGATGTCGGGCCAGTTATTTAGTGATTCCGACCTGATGCTGTTAAGAATGTTGCAGTTAAAGCCGACGCATGAAAGGACGCTAAAAATCCAGTCGTTAACAAAGTGCCATGCAACCATAATCAGATATGGAACGACCATCGCCTTGATTCTGCTGCGAAACACAACCGACAGACCGGTCACGGCCATGGATAGAACCCCCAGCGCCACCGCATCGAACAGCGTATAAACCAGCACGTATAACAGAGGCCGGGAATAAAACAGGCCAGAAAAATAGCTATGCAGATAGAGCCCGACGTAAGTCGATTCGTCGACTCGGGGGAGATACGCGGGAAACAGTATGGAGACAATCAGGAAGTTCACGAGTAGCGGAATAGCCGTGACCGCAAACGCAGAGAGGAAAGCAGACAGCATCTTCACGTTCACGTATGCATTTCTAGAAACACGCGTGCAGATCTGTGCCTCGTAACCGCTCAAACGCTCGGACAGGCATGACCACGACCCGGCCAACATGGCAAGCAACGGCAGCGCATAGAAAAACACCGACGCTAACAACGGCGCGTTCGCGCTCACAACAATCCAGTTGCCAAAGCTACTTTCACGCGTTTGGCCGAGGTATGTCTGAGACTGCAGACCAATGCCGTAGCCAAAAGATAACAGCTGCTTGCGCTCAATTTCGAGCGTCCACCACGCCTCGATGGCAGCTGCCATCGAAATGGCAGTTGCAACCATAAGGGTCAACGCAAATATAGGATTGCCAAATATCTTGGACAACTCGTGCTGCATTAGATTTCTATTCAAGCGACATCGCCCTCCCTTCGGCCGGGCCGAGCAGCAACACTCGGCCCGGTCCTAATCACAACAAGAAGCTGCGGATTGGCTAGGAGGGAAGTTTGTTAAAATGGCCGAAGCAATCGGGGCTCCACTTTCCATAGACCGTGCCGTATCCGGACTCGGCCCATGCAGCCAGACGAGCATGGCTGCGCCCATTCTCGCGAACGAGGTTATACATCTCCCATTTATCCGCATGGTTGGAGCGATACACGCCTTGCGTGCAATTCATGTTGCCCGTTCCTTTAGTGTCATAGGCACCGTCCACGTACAGGCGCAATGGCTTTCCCGAATAGCCTTGAATCCAAATGTAGACTGAGGATGAATCTTCTTTCTGGCGATAGCCGGTTGCGCTCGTGCCAGAACATTGAAAAGCGAAATTTCTATCTTCGTTGTTCTTGCATGTGGCAATTCCGGCATCCGCGCTCTGCGAAATGCTAGAAACCTGGGAAGTGTCAAACTCCTCTTGAGCAAATGATGCGGCAGGTGCACCCATCGACAAGCCCGCAACAATCGCCAAGCCGACTCCGATTCGGGCAATAATGCTCCTTGGCTTAATCATGGCCTTCTCCAATCAAAAGCGGTTAACAATGCGTCGACGCACGGCAACTTTTGCATGAATGGAGAAAGATGTCTGTAAACACCCGCTATTGAGTTGATTGCTCAGGCGTTTACACGTTATCTACCTGCGATAACAATGAAATAAGCTCCGCTTTATTCTTGATCCTCAACTGGCGGTAAGATGCAGACCGCAGTGCTTGCACCGTAGATGCAGCGTAACCGACATCCTCCGCAATAGCCTTTGTCGTTGCGCCCTCTGCCGTCATCAGCAAGATTTGCGACTGAACATCAGAAAGGGAGCGAGACATAAGCAGGGCCAGCTGGCGCACGCGGGCTGTTTCGGTGGACCCGTTCGCGCGGTACCCCAAGACGGCCTTCTCGTCCTCAACCGAGCGGGCGAGCGCGATGTGCGTGACGAACATGGGCGCAGACCAGCAGACGACCACCGTTGCCACGACGACATTGACAGCCGAACTATGCCCCAACAACGACGCGAGGAACAACGGCTTGAAAACCGTCAGATCCTGCACCATGTTGAGCAAGACAACCCAAACAGGAGCCATCGCCCCAAAGCAGAGCATCCATACCCCAAGCATTTTGCGCTGCGGACAGCTTCGCAGCACTATATACGTGAGCAGCATCCCCGTCAGTACCGCAAGTCCATGGATTCGCCCCCTAGCGACTGCATAGATTAAGGCAACCATGCCCATTGACACCAACGACGCGATAGCCCGGGCACGAGCACGCACCTTAAACGGACGCAGCTCAACGGCGAGCGAAGCCATAGACGCTATGCCGCAAAACAGGACCGGCGCAGCCATCAACGGATCACGTATGCACCTCCATGCCGCGATATAGACAAAAGACCATTCCACAGCAGACAGTATCGCCCACACACACGGGCTTCCGAGCCCGATCGCCCCATCCGCTCTATCCAGGTCGTCCCCACGATTCGCTTTTCCACCCGAGCAACGCAGTGACAGAAGCAGCCCGAGACCCAATGCATAGCTTGCAAGGGAAAAGGCGACAGCCCGCGAAACACCGGACCCCCAATCGCTATCCGCCATTACCAAGGGCCCCGCCGCAAGGAGGATAAAAAATAATGTGAGCAGGTATCGAAACAGCCGGCGCGTTCGAGCTGATGCCAACATATCGTCAGCATGCCGCTTCGGCAGCTCATGCCCTACAGCATCACCTTCACCCGCAAACAACGTCACGAGCTCGCGTGAACCCGCAACCGATGCCTTCCCGTATGCTCGGTGAAGCGTTGTTCGCACCGTCGATGGCTTCGTATCCGTCTCCCTGGCAATTTCCGCCGGCGTTTTTCCTTTGAGCAGCAGTCGAACAAACTGCTCTTCTCGAGGCGACAGGGTAGGAGAAAACACCCCCGCATCGAACGGGTCGGACGCGCAGGCGATATCCGAATTGTTGTCCCGTTTCCCCCTTAGCAACGTGCGCACGAAGGCAGCAACTGCAATAGTAGACCCCATCGCAAGCAATGCAATGATCGCGGCACCGCTTGCGAAGTATGCCACCTCAACAGCCGGAACAAGACCAATAGGAACTGCCACGAACACGGAACGGGCAAACACGTCGCTTTGTCCCCGACCAAAGGCGTAGGGGCAGAAAAACAGCAGGACCGCAGCCAATACGAAATAGGCTAGCGGAATTAAAAGCGCAAGACCAATTGGTGCGGCCGATGCAGAGGATATTCCCCATGGCTCGGGGATGACTCTCCATGAAACTCGACAGCAGAACAGCAGACAAGACATGACGGCCATTGTTTCTGTAAAAATCGCGTCCTGCGGATGACGAGTTTCTCTTTCGTCAGTCCGCGTCGCCCCCTGCGTCAAAGGAGAGCCCGCCGTATCCCAAATTACATATGAGAGGAGCAGCGACCCAGCAAAGCACGAGGCGCATGAAACGCCGCGCAACAGCCAGATAGGCGCAAACACGAATGGAATAGAATCTCCGCGAGCATAGAAGGCCAAGTCGGCCCACTCGGGAACCGCCGCAATGGTAGCAAGGAAAATACCGAAGGCGCCAAGGAGCCCCGGCCGCCTTATTTCTCTCCCCTTGCGGAGCGCAACGCCGTGACCAAACGCCGCGAGGCATGCGCCAAGGATAACGAGCCAGGTCATTGCACCTGATGCCAAGCCGATTGAAGATGAAAACCGGTGATAAGGGGTAACCGCCATTACGATAAGCACAATGGCGCAGGCAGATGTGGCAGAACGGCGGGAAAAGAGCATATGGCCTCCATAGCATGTCATTATATCGCTCGATCCACTCACCTATCTCCATGCCCACACCAGCCAACATCAACGATTCACGCTAACTCCAATCCGAGCCAGGTCACGGCCCGGCTTTTGTCCGCAGTCCCCGCATCAAAGCGGGATGCGGTTTCCTTTTGAGCTCCGGTTCGGAAAATGCATCCCGTTCTAGGCCAATATTCTGGGACACAGTTTCCGCAGCCTGCCCCATCCGGAAAACGCATCCCACAATTTGGCCGAAAACTGGGACGCGCTTTCCAGATGGGTCGAGACGAAGGCCAAGTCAGATAGGCCACCTCGCCCCGCTACCTTCACCATGTGCCCGAGCGTGCTACACTAACAGCATCTATGCCACCGCGAACGGCTCGGCTCCGCGCCCGCCACTCGCAAACGAACTTTAAACGCACGAGGGTTGGCCATGCCGCTTTTCTCGCAACATACCGCCCGGTTCTCGCCGGACGTTCCTTTGGAGGGCACCAGCTCTCGCGAGCTGCTCAAGCGGTACCAGCCGCTCGAGACACTTGCGACCGGCGGTTTTGGCTCCATCGAGATCTGCCGCGACACGCACCTGCGCCGCCGCGTCGCCATTAAGCGCATCCCCCTTATCAACGGCGCCGGCATGCCCGCCAGCGACATCATGGATGTCCTGCGCGAGGCGCACACTGCCGCCATGCTTCAACATCCCAATATCGTGCAGGTCATCGACTTTACGCATGACACAGCCTATGCCTACCTGGTTATGGAATATGTCGATGGCATGTCGCTGGCCGAGTTTTTGCATCGCGTGGACGGCCACTCACTTACCTTTGACGAGGCCGCGGCCATTGCCGATGCCCTGGGCCAGGCGCTCACCTTCGCCCACAGTAATGGCGTACTCCACCTGGACATTAAGCCCGCCAACGTGCTCATCGACCACTCGGGCAATGTAAAGCTCACCGACTTTGGCATGGCGCGACTGTCGTCCGCCGGTGGCTTTGGCGGCTCGCGCGGCGGCACCATCGGCTACATGCCGCCCGAGCAGCTCGATATCGAGACCGGCACGGTCGACGAGCGCGCCGATGTCTTTGCCCTCGCCTGCGTGATCTACGAGGGCCTGTGCGGCAGCGCTCCCTTTATGGCGGCCACGCCCGCCGACTCGCTCGACCGCATCATCGGCGGCGCCACCTATCCCAGCGAGCTGATACCACACTTTCCCCCGGGAGCCGAGGCCGCGCTCATGAGCGCGCTCTCCCCCATGCCGCAGGACCGCCCCAACAGCATCGAGGCATTTTGCGACCAACTCCTTGCCGGTCTGGGCAGCGTGCGCGAGGGCCGTCGCAGCCTGGAGCAAATGGTGGGCGAGCTTTCGGATGACGAGCAGGAACTCGACGATATCGAGCCGTCGTACTACGAGGACGAAGCCATCGAGGTCGACCCCGCACTCGGCTGGGCGGGCACGCGCTGGAGCCATGCGCGCGACTACGCCATGCGCGCTATCTCGGCGCTAACGTGCGGCACCTTTAGCTTTTTGCTGATGCAGGCGGCCGGGGTCGCGGCGCTTCCCGGCCTGGTCATTGCGGCTATCGCGATCGGAGCGGCGGCCGGCCTGGCCCCCCAAATTGGCTCGGCCATCTCGGCTGTGGGCTTTTTGGTGCTCATGGCAAACGCCACCATGCAGGCACAGGGCATCCTGTCGATGTTGCCCGTCGCGGTGATCTTTGCCGCCGCCATGTCCGGTTGGTGGATCGCCTGGGGTCGCACCGAGGCTGCCGCGAGCGCCTCACTCACCTGTGCGCTCGCGCTTGGCTGTCTGACCGGCAATACCTTCCTGGCAGCTGGGGTCACTGCCGGCGTCGCGTCATTTTGGCTCGGCCCGGCAAGCGCCGCCGCGGCAACGGGCATGGGCGCGCTTTTTGCCCGTCTGGCCACGGTCGCGCTTTCAGCCGGAGGCGTGCTGGGGCTCGGTAACGTTGCCGCAGCGCTGGAAGACCCACTCCTTTGGGCTGCCTTTGTGCTGGTCGCGGCAACTGCCGCAGCGTCATCTGCGCTGCTCAATGCCCATGCCAAGCGTGCCGATCAGGGCTCAAACCTTGCCGCAATCGCCGCCATCGCTGTCACCGGCATCGGCTGCGCAGCGGCATCCTGTCTTGCACACCATATGGAAATTGCCAGCCTTGCGGCCGCGGTCGTCGTCAAGGCGGCGGTTGCGGGAACCCTATCCTCTATAATCGTTGGGATATGCCTATATTTGCTCGGATACCAAAGAACCTATACGGAGAGTGATCTTTCGTGAACTTCCTGAACATCTTCGAGGACCACGTGGCCGGCATCTTCGGTGCCACCCGTGCCCCGTTCTCCTTTAAGAAGCTTGCCAAGCAGGCCGCTCGCGACATGGAGGATCAGACTCTGGTGATCAACGGCGTCAACACCGCGCCGGCACTCTATACCATCCTGATCGCCGCCGACGACGATCCCATGCTCGCCCCGTTCTACCCCGAGCTTTCGCGCGAAGTCCGCGAGTTTGTGAAGGCACAGGCCGAAAAGCGCCGCTATGTGTTTGTCGGCGAGCCCCTCGTTCGCTTTATGATCGACCCGCAGCTGCGTGCCGGTAAGTTCTCGGTCTTTGCCGAGAACGTCGACGCCCCCACACTCGGTCGTCTGTACGAGGAAGAGCGCGCCTACCAGAATGGCCTGGGCCAGAACAACTCGGCCGCAAGCCGCGCCGCCAGCGCTCCCCGCGCCGGCAAGCAGCAATTCGCTGCTCCGCAGCGACAGCACCCCGCCGCCATGCCTCAGCAGCCGGCGCCCCGTGCCGCCGCTCCCGACCCGCTCGCCGTGGCCGATCCCTTTGCGCCCAACGTCCCCGATCCCGCCGCCGCACCCATCCCCGTGCCGCAGACCGTCTCTCGTGACGCCCTCGCCGGTATGGGCGGAGCCGCCGCGACCGGCGCCGCCGTGGGCCTTGGCGCCGCGGCCGGTATTGCCTCCAACATGGCGAACACCCGCGCCCCGCAGCGCCCGCTCGCCCAGCTCGTCGACGTCGTGAGCGGTGAGAGCCACAGCATCACTTCCGCGCAGGTGACCATCGGTCGCGAGCGTTCGGTTTCGGACATCGCTCTGCGCGACCCCAACGTGTCGCGCCGTCACGCCCAGCTCACCTTTACCGGTTCGGACTGGTCGATCGAGGACCTCAATTCCACCAACGGCACGCTCGTCAACAACCGCCGCATCACGCGCTGCCCGCTGCGCAACGGCGACCTGCTGACGTTTGGCCTAAGCACCTTTGAATTTAGGGGATAGTCGCTTATGAACATCGATATCGTCCTTTTTGCAGGCCGCATCGTCCTGGTCGCCCTGCTCTACATCTTCCTGTTCGCCGTCATGAAAACCGGTGTGGGACTCGTACGCGGCCAGCGCCGCGACTCCGCCATCTGGACGATCGATGTGGACAAGGGTCCGCGCGGCATCCGTGGCATCCATGTAGACATGCTCGGCCCCGTCATCGTGGGCCGCTCGCCGTCCTCGGACATCTGCATCAACGAACCGTTTGTCTCGGCCTCGCACGCACGCTTTTCACTACAGGGCCCGGCACTCATCATCGAAGACCTCAACTCGCTGAACGGCACGCTCGTTAACGGCCGTCAGCTGGTGGAGCCCGCAACGCTGCGCGAGGGCGACGAGGTCCAGATTGGCGACGTGGTCATGAAGGTGAACCGTCGATGATCGACGAGGAGAACAAGTCCGTAGCCATGCCCGAGACGCCGACTGCCCCCGCAGCCGCGCCGGCTCATGCCGCTCCGGCGCGCCCTGCGACCGTGGAGCCCGAGGACACCGTGTTCTCCCTGCCTCTTTCGCATGTAACTCAAGAATATCCGGCACTCGCCGATGACGAGGACGCCGACACCGAGCGGCTTGATGCCCCCCTCGGCGCGCACGCTGCCGAGCAGCCCGCGGAACCGGAGGCGACGCCCGCACCGGCTCACTTTGCCGAGCCCGTCGCCGAGGCGATTAACGAGAGCGCTGCCGTGTTTGCAGCCCCCGAGCCTGCCGCGCCGGTATTCCCCGTCGCCCCGACAAGCGAGGCGGCACCCGCATCCGCAACGCCTGCCGAAGTCGAGCAGCCCGTTGCCGCGCCCGCCGCAGCTCCCGAGCCCTCCGCTCAACCCCAGAGCATGCCCGCGCCGTCGCACTTTTCGACGCCCGAGCCGACGGCTGTCGAGCCGCAGCAGGACGACGATCACGCCGACCGCGTAACCGAAGATCTCAACCTTCCGGACATCTCCGACGCCGAGTCAGGAGACGATGCCGACACCGTCTCCCCCGGCGACACCGCCGAGATCGATGTCGCCGCCGTAGAGGCAAAGCTCAAAGATCCCGGCTCGACCATGAGCTTTGAGCCGCTGACCGACGAGCGCATCGAGACCGACTCGACCTACGACGCCGGCACCACCACGCAGCTTATGTGGGGCGCCCGCTCCGACGTCGGATGTGTACGCCCGCACAATGAGGACTCCTATCTGGTGCAGTCGCCGCTCTTTTGCGTGTGCGACGGCATGGGAGGACACGCCGCCGGCGAGGTAGCATCCTCCATCGCCGTCGAGACCATCGCCAAGACGGCGCCGCAGTCCGCCGACGCCGCGCGCCTGGCCGCAGCCGTCGAGGCCGCCAACGCCGCCGTGATCGAAGCCGCCCTCAACGGCCTGGGCAAACCCGGCATGGGATGCACGGCCACCTGCGCCTACATCGAAAACGACACGCTCGCCATCGCCCACGTGGGCGACTCGCGCGCCTACCTGCTCCACGAGGGTACGCTCATCCGCGTGACCCGCGACCACTCCTACGTGGAAGAGCTCGTGGATGCCGGCGAGATTACGGCCGACGAGGCCCGCGTCCACCCCAACCGCTCGGTCATCACCCGCGCGCTGGGCTCGGATCCCGCCATGTATGCCGACCACTTTACCCTGCACATCGAGGAAGGCGACCGCCTGATTCTGTGCTCCGACGGTCTTTCGAGCATGATTCCCGATAGCGATATCGAGAATATCGCTACGCAGTCCTCGACCGCACAGATCTGTGTCGACAACCTGGTGGACGCGGCGCTCGCCGCCGGCGGCCACGACAATGTGACCGTGGTGGTCGTCGACCTGGTCGACGACGGCGTCATGCGCGAGGCAAAACGCGTCCGACGCCGCAATGTCACCATCGCCGCCATCTTGGCCCTTGTCTTTGTACTGGTAGCAGGCATCTGGGCATACACGGGCATCACCGGCTCCTATTACTTGGGAACCTACCACGGCAATGTCGCCGTCTGGCGCGGCCTGCCCGGCAAGACGCTCGGGGTCGAACTCCACTGGCTCGAGAGCGAAACCAGCATCAAGCTGTCCGACCTGCCCGAAGACACGCAAAACCGCCTGAAGGCAGGCATTACGCAAACGAGTGTCGACGATGCGCAGGACACCATTTCCAAGTACCGCCATCAGATTGACGAGGAGCAGACCCGTCAGGTGATTGACGCGCAAACGATTCGCGACAACACCGATCAGAAATCCACCTCCGAGTCAGATTCCGAGAAAACCGCCGAACAGTCAGCCGAGGCCGAGGCCTCCGATAAGAATTAGAAAGGGAGTGCCGCTTATGAGTCGCCGCAACACCGAACTGCTCTTGCTCATCGCCTCGGCGTTCCCCGTCATCCTGCTCTATGCGATGTACGTGCTCACCGCGGGCGCCACGATTTCCTTTGAGACACTCGCCGTGCCGATCGGCCTGTTCGCCGCCTTCGCCGCGGCGCATATCGCCGTGCGCATCCTGGCGCCCGGCGCCGACCCCGCCATCCTGCCCATCGTCTTTGTGCTCTCGGGCATCGGCATCACATTCGTGACGCGCCTGGCCCCCGACCTCGCCATCTCGCAGCTTATCATCTTGTTTGTCTCGGTGGCGCTCATGGTGGGAACGCTCGCACTGGTCAAGAACCTCGACGTGGTCATGCGCTACAAGTACACCTTTGGCATTATCGGCATCATCTTGCTGATGCTGCCGATCTTTATCGGCACCACGATCTCGGGCTCCAAGCTGTGGATTCGCATCGCGGGATTCACCATCCAGCCCGGCGAGTTCGCCAAGGTCTTCATCGTCCTGTTCCTGGCAGGCTATCTTGCCGAGAACCGCGAGCTGCTCTCCATCTCCAACCGCAAGATCCTGGGCCTCAAGATTCCGCGCTTTCGCCTGCTGCTGCCGCTGTTTGCCGTGTGGGGCGTGTGCCTGCTCATCGTCGTCTTCGAACGCGACCTGGGCTCGGCCGTCCTGTTCTACACCATCTTTTTGCTGATGCTCTATGTTGCCACGGGACGCTTTTCGTACGTCATCATCGGCCTTGCGCTGCTGGCCGTTGGCGCCGTGGGCGCCTACAAGTTCCTGTCGCACGTGCAGGTGCGCTTTCAGGTCTGGGTCGATCCGTTTAAAGACGCCCAGGGCCAGGGCTACCAGATCGTACAGTCACTTTACTCGCTGGCTGACGGCGGCCTGGTTGGCGTCGGCATTGGCAACGGCATGGCAAACAACATCCCCGTCGTCGAGTCTGACTTTATCTTCTCGGCCATCGGCGAGGAAATGGGCCTTTTGGGCGGCGGCGCCGTGCTCATCCTGTTTATGCTATTTGCCGTGCGTGGCCTCACCACGGCAGCCCGCGCCAAGTCCGACCTTGCCGCCTTTAGCGCGACCGGCCTTACGGCGGCCATCAGCTTCCAGGCATTCTTAATCGTTGGCGGCGTAACCCGCCTGATCCCGCTGACCGGCGTCACCCTGCCCTTTATGAGCCAAGGCGGCTCCTCGCTGCTGGCGAGTTTTATCATCGTCGCGCTGCTGCTGCGCGCCGGCGACGAGGCAACCGGACGCGAAGCCGAGCTCACCGGCACCGGCACCATGGCCGCCATCACCGATGACCAGGTCGCATCCGCCGCTGCCCCGACCGGTACGCGTTTTGCCAACGCACCTTCCTACGGCAACGGCAGCCACTCCGCGGGTTCTCGCATGCGTCGTCGCCTGCTCGACACGCCAGAGTCCGGCGTGCTCGGCCGCGTGGCACTTGCCAACCGTCTGACTCGTGCCGTGTTTGCCTTTACGGCGCTGTTCGCCATCCTTATCGGCAACCTCACCTATGTCCAGGTCATCAAGGCGAAGGACTATCAGGACATGCCGACCAACAACCACACCATCGCCCGCTCCAAGTACATCCAGCGTGGCTCCATCATCACGTCCGACGGCGTGACGCTAGCCGAGTCGCTGCAGCAGGAGGACGGCACCTACGCCCGTTCCTACCCCAACGGCAACATGGCCGCGCACGTGGTGGGCTACGTGAGTCAGCAATACGGCACCGCCGGCATCGAGAGCGTCATGAACGATACGCTCACCGGCTCCAAGGATTACTCCAGCTGGAACAACGCCATCGCGTCGCTCGCGGGGCAGACCCAGCCGGGCAATACCGCCAAGCTCACCATCGACTCGCGCATCCAGACGGCTGCCGAGCAGGCGCTCAAGGGCTTTAAGGGCGCTGTGGTGGTCATGGATCCGCGCACCGGTGCGGTCCTTGCGTGCGCGAGCTCGCCCACCTACGACAACACCAACATCGATGCGCTGCTCCAGTCGGGCGGCGGCGAGGACGGCTCCATGTACGACCGTGCCATGGACGCGCTGTACACCCCGGGCTCGACCTTTAAGGTCGTCACACTCTCCGCGGCGCTCGAAACCGGCACCGCCAGCCTTACCAGCACGTACCAGGCGCCTGGCTCCATGGACATCGGCAACGCGCCGGTCACCAACTATGCCAACGAGAGCTACGGCACCATCAGCCTGCAGCAGGCCTTCGCCGTGTCGTCCAACGTCGTCTTTGGCCAGGTGGCCAACGAGATTGGCGCCAGCTCGCTCGTCCAGTTTGCCAACGCCTTTGGCTACGGCCAAAAGCTCGGTCAGGATCTGACCACCGCAGCTTCCATCATGGCCGACCCGTCGCTTATGACCGAGTGGGAGACCGCTTGGGCAGGCGCCGGCCAGCCCGTCGGCATGGACCACACGCCTGGCCCGCAGACCACCGTTATGCAGAATTGCGTGATCGCTGCCGCTATCGCCAACAGCGGCGTGGTCATGGACCCGTTCTTTGTGTCCCAGATACTCGCCCCGGACGGAACCGTGGTCAAGACCACGCAGTCCCGCTCGCTGGGCCAGGCTGTCAGCTCTGCCACGGCCGACCAGGTCAAGCAGGCCATGCTCGCCGTCGTCCAGTCCGGTACCGGCACCGATGCCCAGATTCCGGGCGTCAAGGTTGCCGGCAAGACCGGTTCGGCCGAGACCGGCGGCACCAACGTCAACTCTATGTTTGTTGGCTTTGCACCTTACGATTCACCCACGGTTGCCATCTCGGTAGCCCTGGAGGATTACGACAAACACGACGTCAAGGCGGCCAAGATTGCCGGCATCGTCCTGACCGCGGCGCTCGCCGCACAGGGAGCGTGATGCCCATGATCAAAGCGGATACTTATGGCGCGCCGCGGCCGATGAGCTAGCGGCAACGCGCCACACGGCCCCAGCGGCCACACATCTGGTACTACACACATCGTTGAGCGAATAGTTATGTTAGGAGCAGGAATGGAACAGAGGGTCCTCGGGGGAAGATACCTCCTCAAGGATAAGGTGGGAACGGGCGGTATGGCGACCGTCTTCCGTGCACAGGATCAGGTCCTCGACCGCACGGTTGCCGTCAAGATCATGCTGCCGCAGTATGCCGGCGACGCCACCTTCGCCGCCCGCTTTAAACAGGAGGCTCAGGCAGCTGCCGGCCTGTCCTCCCCCTATATCGTGGGCGTCTACGACTGGGGCAAGGACGGCGACACCTATTACATCGTCATGGAGTACCTGCGCGGTACCGACCTTAAGAGCGGCATCAAGAGCCACGGCGCCCTCGATCCCAAGAAGGTCGCGCAGATCGGCTCGCAGATCAGCTCCGCACTTTCGGTCGCACACAAGCACGAGATCATCCACCGCGACATTAAGCCGCAAAACATCATGGTGCTACCCGACGGCAACATCAAGGTCATGGATTTTGGCATCGCACGCGCCAAGAACAGCCATCTCACGCAGGATAACAACGTGCTGGGCACCGCCCACTATGTAAGCCCCGAGCAGACCCGCGGCCAGGACCTCGGCCCCACCTCGGATATCTACTCGCTGGGTGTCGTCATGTACGAGTGCGCCACCGGCCGCGTACCCTTTGACGGCGACGACGCCATCTCGGTCGCCCTCAAGCAGGTCAACGAGCTCCCCATCCCGCCCAGCCAGATCAACTCCGGTGTCGACGCCGACCTGGAGCGCATCATCCTCAAGTGCATGGAGAAGGACCCAGCAAACCGCTTCCAGACGGCCGACGAGCTGCGCCAGGTGCTCAACAGCTACCTGTCCGGCCGTGCCGTCAATGTCTCGGAGCCCACGCGCATCATCGGTGCCGCCGGCGACCTGGGTGCCACCAAGACCCGCGAGCTTTCCGACTCAACGCGCGCTATGGTTCGTCCCGTCTCGGGCGTGAGCGGTCAGAACACCGCCCGCAGCGCTGTCTCGGGCTCCACGGGCTCCTACGAGGTCGAGAAGCCTAAGTCCAACAAGAACAAGATCATCGCCGCCGTGATTGCCGCCGTCGCCGTGATTGGCGTTGTAGTGGCCTTTGCCACGGGCATGTTCAGCGGCGAACAGGTCACGGTGCCCGACGTGCTGGGCAAGGACCAGGAAACCGCTATTGAGCTGATCAAGGAAGCCGGCCTTGAGGTTGGCACCGTCGATCAGAGCTACAACGACGATGTCGACGAGGGAAAGGTCGCCGAGCAGACCCCCAACGGCAACACCAAGAAGGCCAAGGGCACGAGGGTGAACTTGGTAATCTCCAAGGGCCCCAAGCCCTCCGAAAAGGTTGAGGTTCCGCAGCTCGTCGGCCTGACCAAGGACCAGGCCGAGGCCGCACTGGCAAGCGTGGGCCTAAAGGGCAGCGCTTCAGAGGAAGCCAATGAGGCCGAAGAGGGCCAGGTCTTTGAACAGAGCACTGTTGCCGGCAAGGAGGTCGAGAAGGGCACGACCATCTCGTACAAGGTCTCCAGCGGCCCGGACACCACCTCGGTGCCCGATCTGACCGACATGACCGAGGCCCAGGCGCGCAACGCCCTCGACATGGCTGGCTTTGGCGTCGATGTGAGCTACCAGGAAAACGACTCGGTTACCGAGGGCACCGTAATTAGCTGGAACCCCAGCGGCAAGCAGAAGCCCGGTGCCACGATCACCGTCGTCATCGCCAAGAAGTCCGGCAAGGCCAGCGTCCCGGGCAACCTGTACGGCAAGAGCATCTCCGCCGCCGTCACCGCGCTCAACAACGCCGGTTTCTACAACATCGGTTTCTGTGACCAGAACGGCAACCCCGTGAGCGGCAACGAGAATGCCACCGTTACGGGCGTCTCCCCCACCGGTAAGCAGTCCACCGACACCACGATCACGCTGACGGTTTCCGTCTCCGGTTCCGGCTCCGGCAACGACTCCGAGTCTAGCAACTAACGTCGATCGCTTGTTGCTCCGAGCGGTTTAGACCGCAAACGCATTCGCTCAGAAGCGCCCGCTTGCTCCCCCAGCAAGCGGGCGCTTTCTTTATCTAGGGCAGTGGAAAGGGAGGCTTCGATAGCAGGATGACAACGCGGGCACAATTTGATTTTGAAATATGGACGAATTCCTCGTCAGGAGGGTAAAATAGTGATGACGGCAGCCCAAGTTGTAGAGAGCTGGGCAGAGCCGTTGCTTAATGAAGTTGGGTCATCGTCTTAGCGACGGTGGCCTTTCTTTTTGGGCTTCGAACCCTGCTTAAGTGCCTTGGAAAGGCCGACAAGGGCCGTGAGGAGCGAGACCATAGCGGTCAGGAGCTTCACGAGCTCGGTGAAATCGGTCATGGGCATCACCTCCCATCGGATGGAGGGCTCTGCCCGGCACGAGGGCTGCCGACAGCGAGGACGATTTTATCAGAGTGGTTGGCCCTCTCCGATTAATTCACGCTCCTCACCCTCGCTAAGAGCGCGGGCATGGCAGAATCGGCACTAAACGGCAGTGCGCTAGGGCGCCGACGACGAGCTTTTAAAAAACTAGCAAGGCGTATCGCCGTTGCGGTACCGGGATCGGCAAATCTCTGGTGCCCCCGGGCGGATTCGAAAACTCCCCCCGCGGGGAAATTGGTGACGCGGGTGTCGACGGCCCGAATCCGCCGGCAGCCCCCACAAACCAGAAACGGCGCCGCTCTCGCGACGCCGTCATATTCCCTGGTGCCCCCGGGCGGATTCGAACCGTCGACACCCGCTTTAGGAGAGCGGTGCTCTATCCCCTGAGCTACGGAGGCATGTTGTACTAGTGTAGCAGATTTACGCCGTTGTAATGCAGCGTATAGCTACTCTTCGAAGTGATAGTCATTGGGGACGTTCTTTAATGACTAGTCGTTTAAGAACGTCGCAGGCGACTAGTTGCCTTTGTGGAAGAGGTTTTTGATAACGGAGGGAATGCTCTTGGCGCCCTTGGCGGTCACATCGATAAAGTCGGGCGAGCGCACGAGCTTATCCTCGTCGACGTACTTGCGGACCGCACGAAGCGTCTCTTTGTCGTCGCGCGTCGAAAACGTAAAGTGACCGTTATCCTTGGTGAAGATGGCAAAACGCGTGATCTTCTTGGTGCCGCGCAAAACCTCGGCGGCAATATAGTCGACCTCGTCCCACGGGATTTGAATGTAATCCTCGGGGTTGCGCTCGTTATAGTACTCAAACGCCTTGTTTCCCACCATCACGTTACCGTGGCTGGTAAGCCCCATAAGGCAGGTCGCCGGCGTTGCCAGATCGACCGTGCTGTTCTGAGATTGTGCCATGCGCGCCTCGCCCTCCAAATAAAACAATCGGACCGCATCCAGTGTACCCACCGGGTGCGGTCCGTTTCAATGGCTCAAAAGCCCTTGCCTAGCAATTCTCGGTCTTAAGCCGAAACGTGCTTACATGAAGCCGCAGACGCGACCGATGATGCCGATGGCGAAGAGAGCCAGGATGATGACGATCGGGCTGACCTTCTTCTTGAGGAGCTTGCAGACCAGCAGGGTCAGGCACACGGCGGCAAGGCCGGGGATGAGCTGATCGAGGTTGGCCTGAAGCGTGGTGACCTTCACCTGATCAAGGGCGTTAGCACCGATGGAGTTATACATCGTCAGTGCTTCCTTGACACCCTCAGAACCAGAGGGCAGGTTAGCCCAGTCGATAAAGGCGCCAGCAGACTGCGTGACCTTGGAGACGACCGGGGTGAAGGAGATGGACACCCAGCGCTCGACCAGGGCGCCGATGATGAACATACCCAGGATGGAAGCGCCCTCGGTGACCTTGCCCATCAGGCCGCCGGAGAGGTCCTTGGCGATGGAGGAGCCGACCTTGTAGCCAAACTCCTGCGTGTACCACAGGAAGGCGTAACGGATGATGTTCCACGCGAAGAAGAACAGCAGCGGACCGGCGATACTGCCGGACAGGGCCAGGGAAGCGCCCAGAGCGCCCAGAATCGGGCGAAGGGTGAACCAGAAGGCGGGGTCGCCGACGCCGGCGAGCGGGCCCATCATACCGACCTTGACGCCCTGAATGGCGACGTCGTCAATCGGAGCACCGTTGGCGCGCTCCTCCTCGAGAGCGAGGGTAACGCCAATGACGGGGGCGGAAACATAAGGGTGGGTGTTATAGAACTCCAGGTGGCGCTTAAGAGCGGCAATCTGGTCGTCCTTGCTGGTGTAGAGCTTCTTGATCGCAGGGATCATTGCGAAGCACCAGCCGCCGTTCTGCATACGCTCGTAGTTCCACGAGCCCTGAAGGAACTGATGACGGAAGCAAACCTTCTTGCGGTCAGCCTTGGTGAGCTGAATCTTGTTCTCTGCCATATGTATCACTCCCCTCCTACTCGTAATCGTTCAGAATGTCGCCGAGCGGGTCGCCGGAGCCACCGCCCATGCCGCCACCCTGCTTGGCCAGATCCTTAAGGCCAAGGTAGATGAGGGCAAGGGAGATGCCGATGAGGCCAAGGGCGATCAGCGTGAGCTGAGGGATGGCAGCAAGGACAAAGCCGAGGATGAAGAACGGCCAGGTCTCCTTGGTGGCCATCATGTTGATGACCATGGCGTAACCGACGGAAGCGACCATGCCGCCGCCGACAGCCATGCCGCCGGACAGCCAGTCGGGCATAGCGTTAAGCGCGTTGGTAACAGCCTCGGCCGGGATGATGCACAGAAGCACTGCCGGGATGGCGATACGAAGGCCCTGCATGAGGATAGCAGCGTACTGCCAGCGCTCGATGCCGGAGAAGTCACCCTTCTCGGCGCAACCGTCCATGGCGTGAGCGATAGCGGTAGCCAGGGTACGGCAGATCATGGTCAGGAACAGGCCAGCGACCGACAGCGGGACGGCGACGGCGATGGCGGCGGTAACGGCCTTGGCCGAATCGGTGGCACCACCGTTGAGGGCGAGCACCATGATGATCGAAGAAGCGACCGAGGCCAGAGCGGCATCAGGCGCGACAGCGGCGCCGACGTTAGCCCAGCCAAGGGCCATCATCTGGAGCGAACCGCCCAGGAGGATGCCCTCCTGAAGGTGACCGGTTACGAGACCGATAAGCGTGCATGCCACGAGCGGCTGATGGAACTGGAACTCATCCAGAACGCCTTCCATACCGGCAAGCAACGCGACAATCGCAACAAGCAGAATAGTGATTGCAGACATGTATCGGACCCTCCTTTACTATGCTTGAGCGGCCAGTTCGGCCTTAGCTTTCTTCAACATGGCGTCGAGATCCTCGGAGGAATCCGAAGGAACCTTGCGGACCTCGAACTTGACGCCCTTGGCCTTGAGGGCCTCGAGAGTCTTGACGTCGTCATCGCCCATAGCGACGGCGTTGGTGACGACGACCTTGCCCTTGGAGTGAGCCATGGAACCGATGTTGACTTCCTTGATGTCGACGCCGGCCTCGATGGCCTTGAGCAGATCCTGCGGGTTCTCAAAGAGCAGCATGGCCTTGGTGTCACCAAAGCGCGTGTCCTTGACGACCTCGGCCATCTTCTTGATGGGCACGACGTTGGCATGGACTCCCGGAGGGGCAGCCTGCTCGATCATGGTCTTGCGGAGCTCGTCGTGAGCAACGCCGTCGGAAACCACGATGATGCGGTTGGGGTTGATCTGCTTGGTCCACGTGGTGGCCACCTGACCATGAAGCAGACGGGTGTCGATACGGACGTGGGCAATCTTGATGTGCCCGTCGCCGATGACCGTTCCCGGAGGGATGGCGCCTGCAGGAGCAGCGGCGGCCGCAGCCGGCTTCTTCTCCTCGGGCTCCAGAGACTCGGGCTTGACGCGCACGCCAGCCTTAGCCTCAGTCACGAGATGTTTTGCGATCGCATGTGCAGTGTTCTTTGCGTCAAAGCGCTGCGAATATGCCTCGATGAGCATAGGCAGGTTGACACCGGTGACGATAGCCCAGGAATCGTGGCCCTCGATGAGCCCGCTGATCTGGTTGAACGGCGTGCCGCCCCACAGATCAACGAGGAAGAGCACCTGCTCCTGGTCCTCGAAGGAAGCGACTGCTTCCTCGACCTTGGCGCGGAAATCGTCGGGGCCCATGCTCGGCTCGAGCGAGACCACGGCAACAGACGGCTGATCGCCAAAGACCATCGAGCCCGTCTGCTTGATTCCAGCTGCCAAGTCCCCGTGGCTAGCAAGAACAATACTTACCATCACATAACCTCCTTTTTGTCTACGTATTTCCTACACGACATGAAAGGAGTATACCTGTTTGGATTGTGGAATTATAGCTAAATTCGCAAAAGGTTGGATTATTTGTTTAAACGTCTATGTTTGTTACAAATTGATTACGTTGCTGGCTTATAGCTCATTGCCTGATAAAACGTGATTTGCCGATTGTTTCCAAAGACATATACAGGCGCACTGTTCGTTAAAACCGCTTTTAGGTGGATCCCAATGCGCCTGCGTGCCGCCATTTTGTTTAAACAGACATGACTTGACTAACCGAAGCAAATATGTTTAGAACTCTAGCCCATGCAGTCATTGGATGTTAGGCGATGTGGAGTGGGTTGGCGGCGTCGACGGCATCGGGTGCGTCGGAGAGGCCGTCAGGAGCAGCGTCTGCCGGGTCCTCGTCGGGAGTCTCGATCTGTTTGATCATTACCTCTTGGCCCTGCAGCAAATAGGTCTCGCCGCTACCGCAATGGGGACAGGTCTTGCCGTGCTCGACCGTCGCGTAGTCGCAGCCGCACGCCTCGCAATGTGTCACGGCCTCGACGGGCTCCACGATAAGCTCCGCGCCCTGCGCGATAGGCTTTTTATCTGCTGCCCAGCGCCAAGCGTCGAGCAGCAAGTCGGGAACGACGCCCGAGACCTCGCCCAGTAGCAACGTCACGCTCGAAACGCGACGCACGCCATGAGCGCGCGCCACATTCTCGACATCGCGAATGATGTGGTAAACGATTCCCAATTCATGCAAGGTAGAAACCTTTCAACAACGGTTGATGCGATGTCAGCCAAACGTCAGCGAGCGGCGATCCAGGTGCCCCAGGTTGCCCCGAAACAAGGCGTCCGCTGGGCTTTTGCCCGCGGCGCCGAAGTTGAGGGGCAAGATGGGGTGCTTGGGCGCCGCGCAGCGTCGGCAGTGCCGCCGTTCGTTAGAACGGCGGAACCTCATTACTTGCGACCAAATTTGATCTTGATGGCGCGCTTTAAAGCATACTTGCCCAGGCTTGGGAGCTTTTGCTCGTATTTGACCATCGTGGAGCACTCGGGGCGGTCGCGATCCAGATGGATGGCGTCAAACGCGCACTTGGTGGTGCACAGGCCGCAGCCGATGCACTTGTTGGGGTCGACGATCGAGGCGCCGCAGCCCAGGCAGCGGGCGGTCTCGACGCGCACCTGCTCCTCGGTAAAGGTCTCAACATACTCGCTAAACGGCGCAGCCTTCTCGCGTTCGCGGTCCACATGCGCAACCTCGCGGCTCGCGTTGTCGTAGCTCTCGAGCACAACGTCGTCGCGGTCGAGCGCGGTGTAGCGGCGCTGATTGCGGCCGATGGTGAGCGTGGATCCCGGCTGCACAAAGCGATGGATGGACACGGCGGCCTCGTGGCCGGCGGCGATAGCGTCGATGGCAAAGCTGGGGCCGGTGTAGACGTCGCCGCCCACAAAGATGTCTGGCTCGGCGGTCTGGTAGGTCTGGGGATCGGCAAGGGCACCCTGGCCGCGGCCGAGCTCCACCTTGGAGCCAGCCAGCAGGTCGCCCCACACAATGGACTGGCCAATCGACATGACGACACGGTCGGCATCGACACGGCGCAGATCGTTCTCGTCGTACTCGGGCGCAAAACGGCCCTCGTCGTCAAAGACACGCGTGCAGCGCTTGAAGGTGATACCGCACACACGACCGGCCTCGTCCAGGTGAATCTCCTTGGGGCCCCAGCCGCAGCTGATGTGAGCGCCGTCCTCAACGGCCTCGCGACGTTCCTCCTCGCTGGCGGGCATCTGGGCCTCGCTCTCCAGGCAGAACATCTCAACGTGCTCAGAGCCCAGACGGCAGGCGTTGCGGGCAACGTCGATGGCCACGTTACCGCCGCCCACCACAATAGTGCGGCCGGACAGGGTATCGATCTTGCCGCTGTTAACCTCGCGAAGGAAGTCGACGGCCACGGTCACGTCCTCGGCATCCTCGCCCGGAATACCGGCAAGGCGGCCGCCCTGGCAGCCAATGGCAACGTAGAAGGCCTTAAAGCCCTGCTCGCGCAGCTCGTCGAGCGTCACATCGCGACCGACCTCAACGCCATAGCGGAACTCGGCACCCATCAGGCGAATGATCTCGACCTCGGCCTCGATAACATCCTTCTGCAGCTTAAAGCTGGGAATACCGTAGGTGAGCATGCCGCCCGGGCGCTCGTTCTTCTCGAATACGACGGGCTTGTAGCCCTTCTCGGCCAGATAGAAGGCACAGGACAGGCCGGCCGGACCGGCACCGATAATGGCAATCTTCTGATCGAAGCCGCCAGCGCGCGTCGGCGTCACCACAGGTGGGACATAGCGGGTCGCGGCATCCAGATCGCGCTGAGCGATAAACTTCTTGACCTCGTCGATAGCCACGGCGGCGTCCACACGGCCGCGAGTGCAGGCATCCTCGCAGCGGCGGTTACACACGCGGCCGCAGATGGCGGGCAGCGGGTTCTCACGCTTGATGAGTGCCAGCGCCTCGTCATAGCGACCCTGAGCCGCGAGCTTCAAATAGCCCTGAACGGCAACATGCGCGGGGCAGGCCGTCTTGCAGGGAGCGGTGCCGGACTCGTGCGTCTCGATACGGTTATCGTTGCGGTAGTTGGGCGACCACTTGGTGTGGTCCCACTTGGTGGCATCGGGCAGCTCCTGGCGCGGATACTCGGGCACCTGTCCGCCGGCCTTTTTGCTGCAGAGCTTCTGGCCCAGCTTGACGGCACCGGCAGGGCACACCTCAACGCAGCGACCGCAGGCCACGCACTTGTCCTTCTCGACCTTGGCGACATAGGCCGAGCGCGACAGGTTGGGCGTGTTGAACAGCTGCGAGGTGCGCAGGGCATAGCACACGTTGACGTTGCAGTTGCAGATGGCGAAGATCTTGTTCTCGCCATCGATATTGGTGATCTGGTGCACAAAGCCGTTGTCCTCGGCCTGGCGCAGGATGTCGTAAACCTCGTCGCGGGTCACGTAATGACCACGATCGGTCTCGACCACGTAGTCGGCCATATCGCCCACGGCGATGCACCAATCGGCCGGGTCGTCGGCGCAGCCCTCGCCCATCACGCGACGGCTCGCGCGGCAGCTGCAGGTGCTGGCAGCATACTTACCCTCGTATTTGTCGAGCCAGTGCTCGATATGCTCAATAGGCACCGAGGTGCTCGCGGCGTCAATGGCCTTCTCGACCGGAATGACGTGCATGCCGATACCGGCGCCTCCGGGCGGCACCATCGGCGTAGCCTTGGACAGCGGGCCTTTGGATGCCTGCTCAAAGAACTTGGCATAGACCGGATGCTTCTCGAGCTGACTCACGCGCATGTTGAGGAACTCGGCAGAACCCGGCACCAGCATGGGCAGCACCCACTGCTTGGCGCGCTCGGGGTTTTCCCAGTTGTACTCAAGCAGACCCGTGTAGCTCATGTCGTCGAGCATCTTCTCGATATCGGCTTCGGGCATGCCGGTGAGCTTGACCATCTCAGGCAGCGTATAGGGACAGCGCATCTTCATCTTGCAGAGCACTTCGGCCTGCTCGTCGGTTGCGGCCTCGGCAAACGACCAGTACTCGTAGCCCAGCAGCTCGTCGCGATGCAGCAGACGGTTGGTGCAGTGCTCGCACAGCTTGACGATTGCCTCGCGCGGATGCTCCGGCAGCGGCGGCACGAACTCCGAACCGATGTCGGGCTCGGTGTAGCTAATTCCCGGTCCGTTGAGAATCATGGTTGTCCCTTCTCTTGCCGCAGCCCGGCGAGACCGCGGCACCCCTCTTTTTTGCAGGCTGGGCATGCCCCCATGCCGTTCACCCGCCATTGTTGACATTGTGTCAAAAATAGTATTGACGAACCGTCAACAATATTCAAGACTGTTAGGCGAACGGTCAAGCAAAAGAGGATGAAAGGCGGCAAAACATGGGCAACAACACAGCAGATACCCCTGTGGTCGATGCCGTCCCCGCGCCCGACAGCGCGGCAAAACGCTTGACGGGCGACGAGCGCCGTCGCGAGATTCTCGCCGCCGTGCGCGCCGTGAGCTCCGAGCTGGGCGTGTCCCATCTTTCGGTATCGGCCGTGACCAAACGGGCCGGCTGCACGCGCTCGCTGTTCTACCACTACTTTGCCGATATGGATGCCGCCGTCACCGCCGTCATGGACGAGGCGATCGACGGCTTTATCGCCGAGCTCGAGCAGTGGAACGCCAGTCGCACGGTTGGCGACATCGAAGGCGCGCTCGACACCGTCGCTCCGCTCTTTAAGCGCCTGGTCGTGAGCGGCCACGAGCTGCCGAGCACACTCACCTCGAGCAGCGGCGCGCTCTACGGCGGCTTTCTGCACAACGTGGTCCAGCGTGTGGCGCAATATATTTGCGACACCACCGTGGTGGACTTTGTCGCCCATCACGAGCTGCGCATCGACCATGTCTACGAGACGTTCTACACCCTCATCATGGGGTTGTTGATGTATATCCGCACGCACCCCGATGTGCCCGACGAGACGGTCAAGGAGATTATCGCCTCGACGCTTCACATCGAGGGCTACACCGCCAAGTATCCCGAGCGCAAGCCCAGGAACTGACGACATATGGCCAAACTGCCCGCGTCGGAAGAGGGGCCGCGGGCGTATGAAAGGAGAGTAGCATGCTGTTCGATGTTTGGGGTAGCGATACCCTTATCCACTGGGTCGGCTGGGCGATGGTCTTTATCGGCCTGATCGTGCTCAACGAGGTCGGCCGCCGCACCAAGCTCGGCGCGGCAATCATCTTTGGCGTGGCTCCGCTGGCCATGACCATCTACTGCATCGCCATCGCCGTCGGCGTTTCGCAGGGCGCCGAGTGGGCGCTCACCAACCCCACCCATGTGTACCAGAACAGCTGGTTCCACTACGCCAAGGTGTACGCGGCGCTCGCCGGCTGCTGGGGCTTCATCGCTATTAAGTACCAGTGGGGCAAGATCGGCAAGGCGCACTGGTTCCGCGCATGGCCGTTTGTGATCGTCGCCATCAACATCATGATCGCCGTCGTGTCCGACTTTGAGAGCGCCTATCACTTCTTTGTTCTGGGCGAGTCCACCTGGGTCACCTCCGAGGGCGCCACGCAGCTGGCCGGCTGGAACAACGTGTTCAACGGCATCGCCGGCATCATCAACATCTTCTGCATGACCGGCTGGTGGAGCGTCTACGCCTCCGAGGATCAGACCGATATGCTGTGGCCCGACATGACCTGGGTCTACATCATCGCCTACGACATCTGGAACTTCTGCTACACCTACAACTGCCTGCCCACCCACTCCTGGTTCTGCGGCTTTGCGCTGCTGCTGGCGCCCACCGTCGCCGCCTTTATCTGGAACAAGGGCGGCTGGATCCAGAACCGCGCCTTTACGCTGGCTATTTGGTGCATGTTTGCCCAGGTGTTCCCCTACTTCCAGGAGGAGTCCATCTTTGTGACCCACTCCACGCTCGACCCCGGCGCCGCTACCGCGGTCTCGATCGCCGCACTGGTCGCCAACGTCGCCGCGATCATCTACGTCGCCTACCGCGCCAAGAAGCTCGGCCGCAATCCCTACAAGCAGGATGTCTTTGAGGGCACCAGCGATTGGGAGAAGGCCACCGCTCGCCGCGCCAAGGTTGACTACGCTCACGCCGAGTAACATGTTGGCCGCTGTTGGCACTTGGGCATAGGCCCGCTCACCAGGCCTTTCAATCCAATGTCTCGCAGAGCCCCCGAAAAGCGTTTCGCTCGCTTTCCGGGGGCTTTTTGTCGTTGCGCCTCTATTCATCTATTCAAAAACACGCGCATATATAAAATCGGATTTCAAATCATGCGGCGGCTCTATGGAGCCCCGTTTTTGGGTACAGTGTTGTCCCGATATTGAGCTTGGGGGATGTATGAAAGATGAAACGATGGGCCAAGAGGATGCGGCCCAAGATGCAGAAGCTTGCGCTGAGGCCTTGGAGAGCTTAGACCGGATTTCACTCGATGAGATTGCATTTGACGATTCGGGCGTTGACGCACAGGATGAGCCGGAAGCCGAGGCGCAGCCCGATGATCAGGATGCAAAAGACGATGGCGCCGCGCCCACCGAAGACGAGGTGGGGCACAAGGAATCCGAATGCGAGGCCGACGACCAGCCCGAATCCGACACGAGCGAGGAAACCATCTTGCTCGACAGCTTGCCGGCCGAGGATTCGCTGACCCGCGAGCTCCCTGGCTTAGGCTCTGCGCCTGCCGTGGACGAGACCATCGCCATGGGAGATATTCCCCTGCCGTCCGTTCCCTCGGCACATGAGGCCGAGGCCCGTCACCGCAAGATGTCGCCCAAGCGCCGCAACCTGATGGTGGCAGGCGTTGTTGCCGTCGCGCTCGTCGCCGGCGGCGCGGGCTATGCAGCTTGGAACGGATACCAGCAAGAGCAGGCCGCCGTGGTTGCCGCAAACGCCCATACGATGATGTCGGTGCAGATTGGCGTACATGCCGCGGGGCTCGACTGTTCCACCGGCTCCAAGATTCCCGTACAAGTGAGTGGCCAGGATTCTGACGGATCCTCCGTGAGCGAAACACTCTATGTTGACGAGCACGGCCGTGGCATTAAGCTGCTGCCTGGCGATTACACACTCTCCATTGCCGCCTCCCCCATCGCGGAAGACGGCACCATCTACACCGTACCGACCACCAAGGCGCAGGTCACCATTAAGAGCGATGGGCAGGATTTGAGTGCCCAGGCCACCTTTAAGCTTAAGGTTCCCTCGGCCGACACGGTGACTGACGACCAGATCGATGCCGCCGCCAAATATGCCGAGGAGGGAGGCGCGAGCTCCGCCGCCACCGCCAAGGTGCTCCAGCAGGCGGCAACCGCGCGGCGCGACGCCGCCGTCAATGCCGTGAGCGCGCAAAAGGCACAGGCAGCCCGTGATGCCGACGCCCGTCACAAGGCAACCGACCTCTACCAGCTCGATATCCCCGTCGAATGGTACGGCAAGGTCGAGACTTGGCAAAATGGCAGCACGCTATGCATCCATCTTGCCGGCGACAGCGATACGCCGATTGTGACGCTCGTCGCGGTGCGCGAGGGCGAGAGCTTTACGCCCGATGAGGGCGATACGGTTTTGGGTGCGGCCAACCTAGGCAACGGTTATACCGTCTACGCCAGCGGCCCCGTCTATCCGTACGTGGTGCCCCAGACCATCAACGGACGGACGCAGAATCCCGTGTCGACCTACCCCATGGACTCGGCCATTGAGCTTGTCGAGCTCACGACCGGCAACCGCTACACCTATAGCCAGATCAAGAACGTACTGGTCGGCAAAGACGGCAAAGCCGACGCCGCGACCAAACTCGAGAGCGACTATCTCGCCCAGATTCTCCTGCCGAGCATCAAGGCCCAGGACTAGCGGACCACAACGCCCAGCAGTCTTTTTGGGACGGGGCTATTTTAGCTACCCCGTCCCAAATCTTGATTAGCAGATAAGCAAGATTGATGTGCATCTTGATTAGTAGCTAAGCAAGTTTTCCGCTGCCGCTCCCCCGAAGGATGTCGAACGGCTGGGGCAAAGATGGATGGGATGATTTTTCTGGGACGGGGATTTAATAATCATTCGGCACACAATGATTATTAAATCCCCGTCCCAGAAAAATCATCGGGCAGGTAGGGCGGCAAAAGGAGCTAAAAAGCTCCGTCCCAAATGAGCTACTTTAACGCCAGGGGTCGGCTTCGAAGAGGGGCTCGCGCTCGGGGCGGCGATCGCTGTAGGGGTCGTAGCCGTCGTCGTCCTCGTTCTCGGCACGGATGTAGGGGTCGCGCGGCTTGGGTGCCGGTTTGGACGTGGACTTAGGCGCCGGCGCACTTGTCTTGATCTCGTCTTTCATCTGCATAGCTCCTTGCATCACATCCGTTCAACACCATCGATTGTCGCACGAAAAAGGGCGGCGGACCCAATTGGATCCGCCGCCCTTGGCGTTTAGAGACGGCTGGCAGATTTTAAGGCATGTCCCATAAATCTACTCGGCGTCGGGCACCTCGTAGGTAGCAGACGGCGTGTTATCGCACACGACGGTAAAAGCACCGTCCTTGTCGGCATCGACCGTCACCTGATTGCCCTCGCGCACCGTGCCGTCGATGATGGCGGCGGCGATGGCGTCCACGACCTCGCGCTGGACCAGGCGCTTGAGCGGACGGGCACCGAACACGGGGTCCAGGCCGCCCACGGCGAGCATCTGCTTGGCCGCCGGGGTGATGGCAAGCGTCATGCGCTCCTTGGCCAGGCGTGCGCGAACGTCGGCAAGCTGGATGTCGACAATCTTCTCGATCTGCGCCATGCCAAGCGGATGGAACACCACGATATCGTCGATACGGTTGAGGAACTCGGGGCGGAAGGTCTGAGCCATAGCGGCGTCGACCTGATGGCGCATCTCCTCCTCGTCCTTACCGGACAGATCGGCGATGGCCTTGGAGCCCACGTTGGACGTCATGATGATAATCGTGTTCTTGAAGGACACCTGGCGACCCTGGCCATCGGTCAGACGGCCGTCATCAAGCACCTGCAACAGCACGTTGAAGACATCCGGATGAGCCTTCTCCATCTCGTCGAGCAAGATCACGGAGTACGGACGACGGCGCACGGCCTCGGTGAGCTGGCCGCCCTCGTCGTAGCCTACGTATCCCGGAGGCGCACCGATCAGACGCTGGACGCTGAACTTCTCCATGTACTCGGACATGTCGATACGCACGAGCGCGCGCTCGTCATCGAACAGGCACTCGGCCAGCGCCTTGGCGAGCTCGGTCTTGCCTACGCCGGTGGGGCCCAGGAAGAAGAAGCTGCCGATGGGCTTGTCCGGATCGGAGAGGCCCGCACGGCTGCGGCGCACGGCCGCGGCCACGGCGGACACGGCCTCGTCCTGACCGATGACGCGCTTATGCAGCTCGCCCTCCAGGCCCTTGAGCTTGTCAAGCTCGCCCTGCATCATCTTGGACACGGGCACGCCGGTCCAGGCGCTCACGACCTCGGCAATCTCGTCGGAGGTCACCTGCTCGTTGAGGCCCTCGCCGTCCTGCTCCTTTTGTGCCTCGAGCGCAGCCTCGGACTCCTGAATCTGCTGCTGCAGACCCGGAATCACGGAGAAGCGCAGCTCGGACGCACGACCCAGGTCGCCGTTGCGCGTCGCGCGCTCCTCTTCGCTCTTGGCCTCGTCAAGCTGGCCCTTAAGCTCCTGCACGTGGTCGATGGCGTTCTTTTGGTTGAGCCAGCCGGCCTTTTGCACGTTGAGCTTTTCCTGGACCTCGGCAATCTCCTGGCGCAGGGCTTCCAGACGCTCCTTGGAGGCGTCATCGGTCTCCTTCATGAGCGCCTGCTCCTCGATCTGCAGCTGGGTGAGCTGACGCGTGGTGGCGTCGATCTCGACCGGCATGCTGTCGAGCTCCATGCGCAGGCGGCTTGCGGCCTCATCGACCAGGTCGATGGCCTTGTCGGGCAGGAAGCGGTCAGCGATGTAGCGATCGGAGAGGTCGGCGGCGGCCACGAGCGCGCTATCGGTGATATGCACGCCGTGGAAGATCTCGTACTTCTCCTTGAGGCCACGCAGAATCGAGATGGTGTCCTCGACGGTGGGCTCGGAGACCATCACGGTCTGGAAACGTCGGGCGAGTGCCGCGTCCTTCTCGATGTACTTACGGTACTCGTCGAGCGTGGTCGCGCCGATCGCATGCAGGTCGCCACGGGCGAGCGCAGGCTTGAGGATGTTGCCGGCGTCCATGGAGCCCTCGGTGGCACCCGCGCCCACGATGGTGTGGAGCTCATCGATGAACAGGATGACCTTACCTTCCGATTTTTGCACTTCCTTGAGCACGGCCTTCAAGCGGTCCTCGAACTCGCCGCGATACTTGGCGCCAGCGACCAGCGCGCTCATGTCGAGCTCGATGAGGTCGCGGTCGCGCAGGGTGCTCGGCACGTCGCCGGCCACGATACGCTGGGCGATGCCCTCGACGATGGCGGTTTTACCGACGCCCGGCTCGCCGATGAGCACGGGGTTGTTCTTGGTGCGGCGGGACAGGACCTGGATGGTACGACGGATCTCGTCGGTACGGCCGATGACCGGGTCGAGTTTGCCGGCGCGGGCAAGGTCGCAGATATTGCGGCCGTACTGCTCCAGCGCCTCAAACTGGGTCTTGTCCTCGGCAGACGTCACGCGGTCATCGCCACGCAGCTCCTCGTAAACCTGCTCGATGCGCTCCTTGGTCACGCCGGCGTCACGCAGAACGCGGCCGGCCTCGCCCTTGTCCTCGGCAAGCGCCATCAGCAGATGCTCGGTCACCACAAAGCTGTCGCCCATCTTGGTGGCCTTCTTCTCGGCCTTTTCGATGACGCGGACGAGCTCGTTGGAAAGACCCATCTGCTGGCCCTCGCCCGACACCTTGGGCGCATGGTCGATGGCATCCTGTGTGGAGCGTGCAAGCTGGGCCGGGTCGGCACCGATGCGCTCGATGATCACGGAGATATTGCGCTCGCCGGCGCCGAGCAGGGCGGACAGCAGGTGAATCGGCTCCACCGCGCCGGCCTGCGCATCGGCAGCCGTGCTCATGGCGGTCTGCAGCGCCTCGCGCGACGTCATTGCTAGCTTATCGATTCTCATGGAATCACCTCTCTTGGGGTGGCCGCCCTACGGGGCGGCTTCACGTTGTTCGAGAAGTATTGTTGCCAGCTTTGCGCGATCTTATACACAAATCTAAGTCTCTATATATAAGATTTTCTGAGTGATTGAAAGATAGGGAGCAGGTGCGCTCACCCGCTACGGCCTCGTCCCCTTACTATCTCAATCTGTAACATCTAGCGGCTGTTTATGGCTCTAGATGTTACAGATCGAGATGAAATGACCAGCGGCACCCGTTTATCTAAATCTGTAACATCTAGTCAGCAAATAGAGCTCTATCTGTTACAAATCGAGACGAACAGAAAACACCCGGATCAAAAATCTAAATCTGTAACACCAGGCCCACTTTCAGCGGCCAAGATGTTACAGATCGAGACAGACCGAAAACCACCACAAAGAGGACAGGCACCTTTGTGGTGGTCGCGGTCTCTACTCCTTCGCCGAGCCCGTGCTTACCGATTCGGCGTTCCAGGGCATCTCATCCTCGAACAGCCATGTACGGGCAGACCCACTATCGCGTGCAGTCTGCGGGTCGGGCAAGCAGGTCTGTTCATAGGCATCCTGAATGCACTGACCCATAAAATCATTGAGCTCGGTCTGGTTGCCCTCCATGACATAGGCGACATCGCCGTCCAAGATGTAGATACCCGGCCCCTCATTGCCCTCGTAGCCGGGATCGTACGAAACATCACATAACTTGGCGCCATTCGCGGTGTCCAACTCGATGGATGAGTGGCATCCGCCAACCATGTCGTTCGCTTTTGCCCGATAGGACGCATATCCATACCAGCGCTTAAAGGTTTTGCCCCTGAGCAGCTCGGACGCCCTGTCGATCAGACTAGAATCCGTGGTATAGCGCATAGCCCCAAGCTGAATATGTGGATAATTACTAATGCCCAGCGCAGCCGGTTGCTCATCAAAATCAACGGTAATGGTCTCAGGCTTGTCGTCGCCGGTCAGAAGTTCGACAGATTGAGTCACAGGCTTGACCACCGGCTCCGTCACCGCAGCAGGTAGAAACGCCATGCCGACAGCGCCCATGCCAACCACAGTGATCGCAAGCGCCAAAACAATCAATCCAATACGGGCAGGACTTCTCACAGCAAAGCACCTCGCAACGCAAACCTTCGCTACCTGCACTAATGATATCGCCAGCCAGCACTATTACCAAAAGAAGCCGCGCGCTCCTCACCACCACAAAGGGGACAGGCACCTTTGTGGTGGTTTTCGACGCTAACGGTCGACCATCTCGCGCCATGAGATTAAACTTGAATTGTTCTCTGAACATATCCATTTCTGCCTATCCTCAACAGATCTTTGTCTCGAGGAGCGCATATGAAGCCGTCTCATTCCACCGGTCGCAACGTCATTACCATTTTCGCCATACCCATCGCGATGTTCTTCTTTATCGTCGTCACGCCCTTTTCCCTCGGTATCGCCTCGCCCTTCGATTTATGCGGAATGGTCGACGCTGGCTCGCGTGCCACCTCGCTCTCCTTTATCTGCCGCGGTGTTTTCTACGAAGATAGAATTCCCACCGGACTTTGGCAGTCCAAGTTACCGTTGCTCGGCCAGGTCGACGGATGCTCTCCTTATTTCTGCCTTGACCCTCAGGCGATGAATTATCTGATCGACGACCAGCCACTCGACTCCATCACCCTCGCCTACGACTACGCACCAAACACCGATGAGCGCCACATGAACCAAGTCCTCGACAAGATGCTTGGACAGTGCGGGCTCACCGAGGAGGCCGGTCGAACCATCTATAGCAACCAGAAATTAAAGCGAACAGAACTCCGCCGTGTCGGAAAAATCAAAGGGCGAAACGGGGCCGCCTACTGGGATGCCTGGGCAACACTCGATAAGAGCAAATGTGGGCACAGCACCTATACGGTCACCGTCTACACCAAAGATGGAATCAAAGACAATGTCGACGATTACGCGTCATCCAAACTCGGCATTCCCAAAACGATTAAACCCGCTGGCCTGGACGGAGTCCTGAAGGGCATTCATTGAGATGTCGCTCAACACGCGCGCCGACATCGAGCTCACTCCCCACCACCGCAAAGGCGCCTGTCCCCTTTGTGGTGGCTCTACGGGATTCAATGCCTTGGCTACCGCGATATCAATATCTTGATAGGATTTCGCTTGAGCTCTTAAGCAGATATTCGCGCAACAGCGGAATCGAAAATCTCACCACGCCGCGCGAGGGCGCATCGATAACCTGCGCCTTGATAAGTTGCCTTCGTGTCGCTGTCAGGCTCGCAGGAGGCAAGGACAGCTCCGCCGCGATCTCTTTAGTCGGCACATTCCCCTCGTGTTTGGCCATGACAATGAGGTACTCGATCGCACGAAGCGGCAAATCGGCAAGGGCAACGTCGAGCACGGAACCCTCAAACTCACCATACGCTTCTTCAATGCCCTTCCGGGCATCCTCGAGCGATATCGACACATCGCGGTCGGCATGCTTGCGCGCATTCGCGAATACGCGATAGCCCACGAGCTGCACAAGATACGCATATCCCCTCGTAGCGCAAGCCGTCATCTCAAGCACTTTTCCATTCAAGTGCAATCCGGCATCTTCCACGGTTGAAGCCATCGAATCCGAGACATCCGACAGCGGAATCGAGGCGAGCTCTTCAGCCTTAGCCCGTTGTAGAAATGTAAGGGCACGGCCATTGATGAGGTCCATTACGCCCATGGTCAAGCCAGCAAATACAAACGCGATATTCTTGCGTTCGCGGATAAGGTGCTGCACGGCCGCCGCAATGAACCGCACATCATCAGCATCTGCATCCTGTATTTCATCGACTGTCACCAGCAGACCGGCACCATGTTGCGTTTCCTGTGACGCCACGCTCGTCAAGACGCCCCGTAGCGTCTCAGGCCCGGTCGAGGACTTTGATACGCCCGCTTTAACCACACCAAGACTTGCTTCCAAATGAACCTCGGTATTGCCTGAGGTACGCGCGAGCTCATGCTGGACGGCGTCAACGATGCTGCCCGCCGCGGTCACATCGACCACATGCCAACCATACGACTTCGCGATATCGCCGAGCTCTGTCAGCAGGGCCGTCTTGCCCGACCCGCGCGGACCGGTAATGCGCATGAGCCTTCCGGGGGCACCCACGCCTTCTTCGATGCCGTCCCTAAAATCATCAATAACCCGCTCGCGTCCGATAAGGACCGGAGGTTCAGCGCCAGCGGTCGGCTTAAACGGGTTGATTATCGTGCGCTTCAATGTCCCCACCTTCCTACTGTCGTCGCTATCGTGATTATAGTATCAATAGTGCAAATAGTGAAAGTAGTGAATCTAGTGAGAATAGTTCAACTATTTAATCATGCGGCCGTTTCCCGCCGCTAACAACTAAAGGTGCCAACAGCCCGCGTTGGGCTCTAACGGGAACATTTGGCCCCTCAAAAACCACCGCAAGGGGCTTTCGTGGTGGTTTTCGGCTCCGACACTCCACTGTCTCGACCTGTCACATCCAGCGGCCCTTTTCGGTCCCAGGTGTTACAGATCGAGATGAAATGATCGACGGCGGACGTTTATCTCGATCTGTAACAACTACTCGGCAAATTGGGGCCTAGACGTTACAAATCGAGATTGACCGCGAAGCCTTATCCGAAAATCTCAATCTGTAACGGCAGGCCCGCTTCTAACAGCCGAGATGTTACAGATCGAGACAAACGGAACCACCACAAAGGTGCCCGTGAACTGCGCCCCGAAACTTGGACTGAACAAATAGCGACTACGCCGCAAGGGCC
>ERZ1106915.547-NODE-547-length-51921-cov-16.011973_pt1 | contig 51921 bp, 48 predicted proteins | sample MGYA00403653_ERZ1106915 | MGnify/ENA primary metagenome ERZ1106915 (study PRJEB35170, sample SAMEA104062404) | human gut metagenome | biome: human gut; feature: human-associated habitat; material: faeces | place: Denmark | collected 2012-06-06 ... | reverse complement strand
ACCACAGGCTTATAGCCGCAGAGGAAACCACCAGCTGAGCTGGTGGTCATGATTTTTTTAGGGTATTATGTTGACTTTATGAAAAAATAAGAATTGCTTTATGGTATTGCAGAGGAAATATGTTATAATTAGCATATCCTAAAAATGAGACAATTCAAGGATAGAATTGGAGGTTTGTGTATGCAAAAGAATGGTAAAAAGCTGTTAGCATGGATGTTAGCAGCAAGCATGGTATTTTCTTTTTCTATGCCAACTCAGGCAGCAAAGAAAAAGCCTGCTTTATCAAAGAAAAAAGCGGTAATAACTGTGGGGAAAACCTTAACGCTTAAGGTTAAAAATATAAGGAAGAAGACAAAAGTAACATGGAAGAGCAAAAACAAGAAAATTGCGACAGTTTCCAAGAAAGGAAAAGTGAAAGCGAAAAAGGCGGGGACAGCGAAGATTACAGCAAGTTTCCGTTATCAGGGCAAGAAGTATGTGAAAACCTGCAAGGTTACGGTGAGAAAGAAAAAGACAGTAGTTGTGACTAATGCACCGACAAAAGTACCAACCAAAGCACCGACGCAGAAACCGGCAGTGACACTGACTGCAACCCCAACGCAGAACCCGGGCACACTGACTGCAACCCCAACGCAGAAACCGGCAGTGACACCGACTGCAACACCGACGCAGAAGCCGGTGACACCGACTGCAACCCCAACGCAGAAACCGGGCACACCGACTGCAACCCCAACGCAGAAACCGGGCACACCGACTGCAACACCGACGCAGAAGCCGGTGACACCAACTGTAACACCGACGACAGAGCCGGCGGAGCCTACTGCGACTGCAACAAATGAGCCGGCAGGACCTACGGTTACACCGACGGCAGACCCGGATGAGCCAACTGCAACACCAACAGCAGAACCGACGAAGGTTCCGGGCACCCCGATTCCGGTAGAGGATCCGACAAAAGCATTGCTTTTGGATTTTGAAGACGGTACCAATCAATATGTGACCGGACGTCAGGGCGAAGAAGAGCTGACTGTTGTAGAGGGCGGTTATAATGACAACTATTGTTTGAAAGTTTCCAACCGTGTGAAAAACTGGGCAGGACCGATGATTGATATCACTCACAATGTGACTGATTTTACAACGTATAAGATTGAGGCGTATGTAAAGCAGACAACGGGCAGCAACAAGACGATAAACTGCATGTGGGAGTCGATGGACTATGCGGGAGCGATGGCTTATACAACCGTGCAGAATGTAGTTGCGCCGAATGCTACATGGACAAAAGTGGACGCAACGGTTGTGGCACCGGGTGATGTAAGTAAATTGTCACTTTATTTTGAAATGGCAAATTATTCAAATGATTTTTATGTAGACAATATTTCTATTACGGAGAAGCATTTGGATATGGATGCAGTTCTTGCTGCACCAAGTCTGAAAGAGGCATATGCAAACCGCTTCCCGATGGGATGTGCAGTTTACAGCTATAATTTGCAGAATCCGGAGATTTTATCATTTATTAAACATCATTACAGTACGGTTACATTTGCAGATGAGCTGAAACCGGAGAATCTTTTGAACGAAGAGGCAACAAAAGCATCGGAAGATGGCATGCCGGTTATTAATACAGATGTGATTGATAAATGTTTATCTCTTGCTCAGGAAAATGATTTAAGTGTGCGTTTCCATACGCTTGTCTGGTATTCGCAGACACCGGATTGGTATTTCTGTAAGAATTACACACCGGAGTATGATGGTACGGGAACAGCTAAGAAAAACATTACAAATCTTGTTGACAAAGAGACGATGCTTGCTCGAATTGAAAGTTATGTTAAGCAGGTTATTACCTATGCAGAGACTAATTATCCGGGCGTTGTATATGCTTACGATGTAGTAAATGAGGTAATTGACAGCAATGGCTGTAAATTACGGACAGTAAGTTCAAGTTTGTATGGTGCTATTTTTACAGGCGATGACAATACTTATATTACAAAGTCTTTTGAATATGCGAGAGAAGCTGAAAAAGCAGCAAATTCATCGGCAAAATTGTTCTACAATGATTTTGTCGGACTGGCATCGCCGGGACAGATGAAGGCAGTTGTGAAATATCTTGCAGGTGCAAAAGATGCCGGAAATATTGATGGTCTTGGCATGCAGGCACATCAGACTAATCTTGGTGTGACAGATGGTGATAATATTAAAAATGCACTGAAATTATTCCAGCAAAAAGGCTATGAGGTGCAGATTACTGAGCTTGATTTTGCAAGTAAGGATAATTCAGAGGCGGGTAATGAGACACTGGCAGCAGCATACCAGAAGTTCATGAATATTATATTACAGCGAATGGATGATACGTCTGCTCCGGTAAATGTAAGTAATGTTACATTCTGGAATCTGACAGATTTGGATACTTGGCTGAATAGTTTTTACAGTAATGGAAGTACCTATTATCCATCACTGTTTGATGAAAATTATCTGCCGAAAAAAGCGTTTACGGCATTGATTAATCTGGCAAATGGAGTTGTAGAGCCGACCGCAACGCCGACTGTGGTACCAACTGCGACTCCGACGGCGACTCCGACGGCAACTCCGACGGCAACTCCGACGGCAACTCCGACGGCAACTCCGACGGCGACTTCGACGGCAACTCCGACGGCGACTCCGACGGCGACTCCAACGGCAACTTCGACGGCAACTCCGACGGCAACTCCAACGGCAACTCCAACTCCAACCGTTGACCCGGATGCTACGCCAACACCTACGCCGGTTATCACACCGACTCCGGAGCCGACGGCTGAACCGGAACCGGCAGAGACAAAAGAATTGGATTTGGCGCAAGGAAGTATTGTAATCAGTGCAACCGGATATACAATTGGTAGTGCAGAAGAAACTGCATTTACCGGAAATTACACGATTTCCAGTACAGCACAATCGGCAACAGCATATTATATTTTAGTAACGGGCGGTACTCATACGATTACGTTAGATAATCTTGTTTGTACATCGAAAGAGTCAAGTCCAATTAAATTAAGTGGTGATGCTAAGGTAAATCTTATCTTAGTTGGAACATCCGCATTGACCGGTTCCGGCTATCATGCAGGAATCGAGGTTCCGTCCGGTTGTGAACTGACGATATCCGGTGATGGCCAATTGACGGCATTAGGCGGTAAAGAATCGGCAGGAATTGGTGCTGCATCAGATGGTAAGACATCTAGCACATTAGGACGTATTATTATCAGGAGCGGTACGATTATAGCCTGCAATACAGGAAGAAATGCTGCAGGAATCGGTGAATCAAGGTGCGCTAAAGGTGGCGGAGAAATTTACATCTACGGTGGTAATATTTATGCCACATCTTCCGGTAACGGAGCCGGAGTTGGTGGCGGTGGTACTGCAGATGCCTCAGCTGAAACGATGAAGATTGGAATCTATGGCGGTATCATTTCCGCAGGTGGCAGTACCTATGCAATTGGAGATGGAAAGAGCCAGAGTATTTGCAAAGTGACAGTAACCGGTGGTGCCTGCTATAGTACGAACCCTGGAAAGACGATGTTTGGCTTAACATGGGAAACCCAAGATACTTATGTTGGTACAGAGATTGACACAACAAAACTTTCCGGTATTCAGTCAGTGACGATTGATGGGGTAGACCAGGGAATCAGCAGTTTTTACATCAATGCACAGTCTGGTACTACGAACCATAAGTGGAAACTGAATCTGTATGTGAAGAAAGGTGTATCTCATACGATTGTAGTAACGGATACAAACGGTGAGGCACATGAGTATATGTTTGACGCTTAATCTATAATTAAAAAAGGAGTTCATTCGTTCGAGACAAGATAATGCTTTGCTTTATAGTCTCTTACGAATGAACTTTTTTTGACTCTATTGACAGATGGTGCTTCCTAAAAATATAGATAATAAAAATCTTGAATCTTCCCCCTTTTTTTGCTATTCTAAAAACAGTTTAATCCACAAAGGAGAGGAAAGCGAGGCATTTTATGTTTCTCAAACAATTTGCAGAATTCAATTCGATTTGTATACAGTGCCATGACAGTCCGGATGCGGACGCGATGGGGGCTGCGTTTGGTTTGTATGCGTATTTTATGAATCTGGGTAAAAAGGTAAATTTGATTTATGCAGGGGAACATCAAATTACAAAGCCATCGCTGAAATTGATGGTGGAGCACCTTGGTATTCCGATTCGATATGTGAATGAAATGCCGGAACATGATATTTTGATTACCGTGGACTGCCAGTATGAGGGTGGTAATATTACATCGATGCCGGTGAAAAAAGTGGCGATGGTTGATCATCATCCGATTTGTGTAAAAACGGATGAATGGTGTTTTATTTTCCCGGAATTCGGAAGTTGTTGTACCGTGGTCTGGGAACTGCTTTTGGAGGCGGGGTATCCGGTGAATGCGAACTGGCAGGTGGCAACGGCGTTGTATTATGGTTTGTATAGTGATACCAGCAGTTTGTCTGAAATTTATTATCCGGCAGACAGACAGATGCGTGATTCTCTGCAGATTAACAGAGAGTGTCTCGATGAAATGATTCATGCGAATTTACAGCGTCAGGATTTGGAAATAGCAGGAGAAGCGTTGTCTCACTATTACTATGATGAGGAAAAGCGTTTTGCGCTGCTGCATACAAAACCATGTGATCCAAATCTGCTTGGCGTTATTAGTGATATGGTAAATTGTGTGGCAACTGTTGACTGCTGTGTGGTATATAATGAAACACCGATTGGATATAAAATGTCGGTACGAAGTGCGAAAAAAAATCTGCCGGCGAGTGATTTGGCAGAAAAAGTCAGCTGTGGAATTGGTGCTGGCGGCGGACACACGAATAAAGCGGGCGGCATGTTGATGAAACACATGCTCGCCACACAGTATCCGGGGGAAGATGTAAAAGAAATTCTCATTCAGCGAATCCGTGAGTTTATCCGTGAAGCCGCTTGCTGATTTCCATGAGAGGAATTGGCATCAGGGATAAAATACCTACGACAACCCATTCGCGCGGATTAAGTGCCTGCGTATGGAAAATAGGCTGGAGAACAGGCACGCAGATGACCAGACATTGCAGGACAATGCAGAACAATACACTAAATAAAAGTTTTTTGTTACCAAGAATCCCTGTCTCTAACAGCGAGTGCTCGCTTCTCATATTAAACGAGTGAACTAACTGCGATAAAGAAAGTACGGCAAAGCACATGGTGGAATTGCCGCTTGTATAGGCAAAAAGTGCTAAGGAGCCGATGAACATACCTTCTAAAACCATCTGAAAGACGGTATCAAAGTGAAAGATACTTTCATTTTTCGATAATGGCGGACGGTTCATACTGTCAGGATCCGGTGGCTCGACACCGAGGCATAGTGCCGGAAAAGAATCCGTCACGAGATTAATAAACAATAGTTGTACCGGCAAAAGCGGTGCAGACAGCCCGAAAAAGATAGCAACAAAAATCGTCATGATTTCCCCGATGTTACAAGACAAGAGAAAATGAATGGCTTTTTTTATGTTATCGTAAATACCGCGCCCTTCTCGGACGGCACTTACAATAGTGGAAAAATTGTCATCCATTAAGATAATGTCAGATGCATTTTTGGCAACATCGGTTCCGGTGCGCCCCATGGCACAGCCGATATCCGCTGCTTTTAGGGCAGGGGCATCATTGACACCGTCGCCGGTCATGGCAACGACATTTCCCATCGCCTGATACCCTTTTACGAGACGTACTTTGTGGGCTGGAGATACACGGGCAAAGACATGATATTTTTTGAGAGCCGCCGGAAGTGAACGGTCGCTGATGGCATCTAAGTCGGCTCCCGTAATGACCTCATCTTTTGTCTGGCAGATGCCAAGTTCCTTGCCAATCGCCGCAGCGGTATTTTTATGGTCGCCGGTAATCATAATCGGACGAATTCCGGCGTGCTGGCAGCTTTTAACAGCGGCGTAAGCTTCCGGGCGTGGTGGGTCAATCAGACCTGCCATCCCAAGGAAAACCAAATGGGATTCTAAGGAATTGTTGTCCGGGCGGCTTTTGTGCAGACAAAAACCGAGAGCAATGACGCGAAGTGCATTGGCGGTGTAATTTTCAATTTGTTCATTTAATCTATGCCGCATCGTATGTGTCAGTGGACGTGTGCTGCCATCTTTATCGAGATACGAGTGACAGTTGGCAAGGATAAATTCAGGAGCTCCCTTAGTTATTGCTAAATATCCATTGCGTGTCCGGTGCAGCGTTGTCATCCGCTTGCGGATTGAGTCAAAAGGGATTTCTTCAATAACCGGAAATTCTTTTCGTACTTCCGTATAAATAAGTCCGCTTGATGCACCGTAATGAATCAGTGCATGTTCGAGTGGACCGGATTGGTTGTTGCAAAGCAGAAAATAACGAAGTAAGGTTTTTTCATTTTCGGTGCTGTATATATTCCGAACTGTCATGCGGTTCTGGGTAAGCGTGCCGGTTTTGTCAGAACAGATAACAGAAGCACTGCCAAGTGTTTCCACAGCAGGGAGATGGCGGATAACGGCACACTGTTTTGCCATGCGCTCGACACCAAGGCTTAGCATGATGGTGACAAGAGCGGGCAGACTTTCCGGAATGGCTGCGACGCCAAGACTGACGGAAGTCATAAACATATCAAAAACCGGCTGATTTTTCTGCAATCCCAGAAAAAATAGAATGGCACAAATAATCAGGGCCAGGATGCCAAGCACTTTTCCTGTATGATTGAGGCGCCTGGTAAGAGGTGTCTGCGGTGCCTGTTCGTGTGAAAGCATACCGGCGATTTTCCCAATTTGCGTATTCATACCGGTTTCCGTAACACAGAACAGCCCATTTCCGGTCGTAATCATTGTGCCTGAAAATACCATATTGAGTTGGTCGCCGAGTGAAAGATTTTCCATATGCAGCGAGTCGGAAGTTTTTTCGATGCTTCCCGTTTCGCCGGTAAGGGCGGATTCATTTGCCGACAGATTGTGCGTAAGGAGAAGTCTGCCATCGGCGGGAACAAGACAGCCGGTGTCAAGATAGACTAAATCTCCCGGTACAAGTTCCGGAGAAGATATGGTCTGGCGTTTTCCATCTCTTAGTACCTGACATTGTGGCGTTTGCAGAGAACGAAGGTGAGCCAGCGAATGTTCTGCCTTTTTCTCCTGATAAATGCCAAGCAGAGCATTTAGTATAACGATTGCCAGAATGATTAAAGGGTCGGTCAGATTCATTTCTCCCTGTGCATAAGAAGCAAAAAAAGAAATGCCGGCAGCTGCCAGTAAAGTAAGAATCATAAAATCTTTAAACTGCGCTGCAAACTGACGGAAAAATCCGGGACCTTTTTCGCTTTGCAATTCATTTTTTCCATAATGTCTCTGGCGTTTGATAACTTCTTTTTGGGATAAGCCCCGGTCTTTGAAACGGTTGAGTTTATCCATTACTTCCTGTGATTCCATTTGATACCAGTTCATACTTACCTCCAAAATATTTGACTGTTTTTGTCGAAAGGACTCTCCTCTTTTCCCTTATTTGCATAAAATAGAATAAGGAAGTGGCAGGAGGAGCTTGTGTTTGTTGTTTGCTTATTGGCGTTGTCGGTGAGCCTTGACACGCTGGGGATTGGTATGGCATATGCAATGTCGGGCATTTGCATACCCAAACGAATCCGGTTATTTATTGCGTTATTAAATGGCGTGCTGACAGCGGTTGCACTTTTTGCGGGTTCGACATGCCTTGCGGGGCTGCCGGAACCTTGTTTTCGTCTTATTGGCGGCGGGATTTTGATTTTGCTTGGCGCAAAAACGTGCATCCGTGTGTTGCAAAACAAAGGGGAAGTACAGTATGACAAAGATAATTCCCGAAGCATTGATATAAAAGAAGGCAGTGCGTTGGGAAGTGCCCTTGCGCTTGATTCGGTGAGTGCAGCACTTAGTCTGGTCGGTCAGGGAACCATAATCTGGTTGTTTCCTGTATGTACCGCTTTTTTATGTGGAGCCTTTTTGTGGATTGGCGGGCAGAGGATATACCACGTGCGTCGTCTCAATGGAATCAGTGGCATACTTCTTATTCTTCTTGGTTTGTTTCGCGTGCTGCCCGTTTTTTTCTAATAGCATTGAGGGCGAAAATTACTAATAGGACAATACCTGTATAAAAAATAACATGCTTGTATTTATCAAAATAATGAAAGAACAAATCTTTGTATTGATAAAAATAATAACCAAGACCGGTTAATACCGTGTTCCATGTAACAATGCCGATGGCAGAATACAAAAGATAACGGCTGATATTCTGCCCCATGGCACCCGCGACAAAGCCGATATAGGTGCGGCACAGAGGAATCACACGGCTGATTAGAACGGCACTTTTTTCGTGATTGCCAAAGACACGGTAGGAGGTTAGGATTGGTTTCTCCATAGAAGAAAAACGTTTCATAATGCGTTCCAACAGTGGAGAACCGCCAAACCTGCCAATGCCATACGGAATCAGTGCCCCAATCAGTCCTGCTCCCGTTGCCAAAAGGACAAGATATGGAAAAAACAACCCCTGCCCGGCAGCCATAACCCCCGCCAGTGGCAGAATAATCTCACTCGAAACAGGAAAACAGGCATATTCCAACATAATCAGCACAAACATAGCCCAAATGCCATAGCTCTGTAAAAACGACTCAATCCAATCCATTCATCATGACCTCAGTATGATTGTTACAGTGTATGAGGTGATAGTCGGAATTATTCTCTAGAATAGGGGGATAACAAAATTCAACCCATTTAGAAAAGTTGATACGAGAGTTTGCGGTCATTGCTGGCGTTTTATCAATATTCCAGTAAATCACCAAGAAAGGATTTGCAGCTCGTGGGTACAAATACGCAAGTATCTGACATGCGTAGTGGGCATGTCGATACTTCTGCGCATTTGTCTGAGCGGGAGCGTCCACGAGATGTAAACCTTTCTTGGTAATTTACGGAAATAAAAAACGCCACTAATTAACTGCCCCAAACTCTCCTATCACAGTCCTTGACAAAGGATTTTAGTGTTGGTATTATAAAATAGTATGCGTGCGTACATTTTGACACAAATAGGAGGTAGATTTGAAGAAGAAAATCAGCTTATTCGTTTTGTTGTTTCTCTTAGTATTGACAGCGAATTTTCAGACAACAAATGCGGCAGCAAAGAAAAACACATATAAGATAAAAGTAAACAAATTAAAGAATACGGTGACGGTATACCGTCATACGAAAAAAGGAAAGTACAAACCATATAAAGCATTTGTCTGTTCATCGGGCAAAGCGACACCGGTCGGCACTTTTTCTTTGGGAGAAAAATACCGGTGGCATGCACTGATGGGACCGTCTTACGGTCAGTACTGTACAAGAATTTATGGAGGCTTTTTGTTTCATTCGGTATGGTATTATCAGCCAAAGAAAAATACACAGTCCTATGCTCAGTTTAATCGGTTGGGAACGATGGCATCTCATGGATGTATCCGATTGACGGTGGCAGACAGCAAATGGATTTATGATAATTGTCCATCCGGCACAAAAGTAGTAATTTACAATTCGCCAAAGGCAGGACCGCTTGGAAAGCCGAAGGCACAGAAGTTATCCGGGCATATGGGATGGGATCCGACTGATCCGGATATTCATAATCCATATTTGATTAAGGTAAAGAGTATCAAGCTGAGTACTACGAAAAAGACATTGGAAATTGGTGGTAAAAAGAAGGATGCTAAGTTTACGATTTGGGTAAAAAAGATTTTACCGAAAAAAGCGATGATCAAGAAGATGAAATACACTTCTTCCAATAAAAAGATTGCAACTGTCAATCAAAAAGGTGTCGTAAAAGCAAAGAAAAAGGGAACTTGTAAAATTTTTGTGGAGACAACCGATGGCAGTAAAATAAAAAAGGTATGTAAGATTACAGTGAAGCAGGTGGAAAAGAAACCGGTTGTTGTGCCAACACCGACACCGGCAGTTACACCGACGCCAACACCGACCCTTACACCAACGCCGTCACAAACGGCAGAACCAACACCGACATCAACGCCGGAATCGGCATTAAATGAGTGACAATAAGAAAAGAGGTAAAAAAATGAGTCAGAGTTACAATCCAAAAGAAATTGAAAAAAAATGGCAGAAAGTCTGGGAAGACGAAAAAGCTTTTCAGGCAACTAATGATTTCAGCAAGCCCAAATATTATGCCCTTGTTGAATTTCCATATCCATCCGGACAGGGACTTCATGTAGGACATCCGCGTCCGTATACGGCACTTGATATCGTAGCACGTAAAAGAAGAATGCAGGGCTACAACGTACTTTATCCGATGGGATGGGATGCGTTTGGTCTTCCGACAGAAAACTATGCAATTAAAAATAAAGTACATCCAAAGGAAGTAACGAAGAAGAATGTTGCAAGATTTAAAGCACAGCTTCAGGCACTTGGCTATTCCTTTGACTGGGATCGCGAAATTAACACAACAGATCCAAATTACTACAAATGGACCCAGTGGATTTTCCTGAAATTATTCAAAGCAGGACTTGCTTACAAGACAGAGATGCCGATTAACTGGTGTACTTCCTGTAAATGCGGTCTTGCCAATGAGGAAGTTGTAAACGGTGTGTGTGAGCGCTGTGGAAGTCCGGTTATCCGTAAGGTAAAGAGCCAGTGGATGCTTAAAATCACGGCATATGCAGATAAATTGATTGATGATTTGGATGGACTTGACTATATTGAGAGAGTCAAAGTTTCACAGAAAAACTGGATTGGACGTTCTCATGGTGCAGAAGTAGACTTCCAGATTAAAGACAAAGAAGAAAAGCTCCGCATTTACACGACACGTCCGGATACTTTGTTTGGTGTAACTTACATGGTAGTATCTCCGGAACATCCATATCTGGATAAGTACAAAGATGAGATTAAAAACTGGGATGAGATTGTAGCCTACCGTGAGATGGCAGCAAGAAAATCCGATTTTGAGAGAACCGAGTTAGCAAAAGATAAAACAGGTGTAGCAATTGACGGACTTTCGGCAATTAATCCGGTAAATGGTGAGGAAATTCCAATCTGGGTATCCGATTATGTATTGATGAGCTACGGAACCGGAGCGATTATGGCGGTACCGGCACATGATACCCGTGACTGGGAATTTGCCAAGAAATTCAATTTGCCGATTCATGAAGTAATTGAAGGCGGTGACGTGGAAAAAGAGGCCTTCACGGATGTTGCTACGGGAACTCTTGTGAATTCCGGATTTTTAACCGGTAAATCTGTAGAAGAGGCAAAGAAAGAAATTATTGCCTGGTTAGAGGATAAGAAAGTGGGAACGGCAAAGAAAAACTTCAAACTGCGTGACTGGGTATTTTCCAGACAGCGTTACTGGGGTGAGCCGATTCCGATTGTAAAATGTGAAAAGTGTGGTTATGTACCGATTCCTGAAGAAGAACTTCCGCTTCGTCTGCCGGAGGTAGACAACTATGAACCAACGGATAACGGGGAATCTCCAATTTCCAAAATCCGTTCCTGGGTTGAGACAACTTGTCCATGCTGTGGCGGAAAAGCAGAGCGTGAGACAGATACAATGCCTCAGTGGGCTGGTTCTTCGTGGTACTTCCTGCGTTATATTGACCCAACAAATGATGAGGCACTTGCCAGCAAAGAGGCATTGAAATACTGGCTGCCGGTTGACTGGTACAATGGTGGTATGGAGCATACGACCCTTCACCTTTTGTATTCCCGTTTCTGGCATAAGTTCTTATATGACCAGGGCGTAGTACCAACCAAAGAGCCATATCAGAAGAGAACATCCCATGGTATGATTCTTGGTGAAAATGGCGAGAAGATGAGTAAATCCCGCGGTAATGTTGTAAACCCGGATGATATTGTAAATGTATACGGTGCTGACACACTCCGTACCTACGAAATGTTTATTGGTACGTTTGATGCCGCTGCTGCCTGGTCAGAAGATGGAGTAAAAGGCTGCCGCCGTTTCTTAGAGCGTGTATGGAAGTTAAAAGATATGGTGACAGATGAAGAAGGTTATTCTGCTGACTTAGAGACAAAAATGCATCAAACCATTAAGAAAGTAAGTAACGATTTTGAGACCTTGAAGTACAACACAGCAATTGCTGCAATGATGGCATTGATTAATGACTTCTACAAAAAAGGTTCCGTTACAAGAGACGAGTTTAAGACACTTCTTGTACTTTTGAATCCGGTTGCACCACATATTACAGAGGAATTGTGGGCTGAGAAAAATTACGGTGGTTATCTGTTCCAGACAAGCTGGCCGGAATTTGATGAGGCAAAAACGGTAGAAGCTGTACAGGAAATTGGTGTACAGGTCAACGGTAAAGTACGTGCGACCGTTAAACTTGCCATTGATGCAGCGAAAGAAGATGCGTTAGCTGCCGGACGGGAAGCAATTGCTGATAAACTTGCCGGCAAACAGATTGTAAAAGAAATTTATGTACCGGGACGTATTTTGAATTTCGTTGTAAAATAAGTAATTGCAAATGATTTGGAGGTGCAAAAAATGCCTAAGGTAAGTGTCATAATTCCTTATTTCAAGGGACAGGCATATTTGGAAGAATGTGTTCAGAGTATTGAAGAACAAAAGATAGAAGACTTAGAAATTATTGTTGTCAATGATAAAGATGGTCATGAAGTGCCGGATTCCGTAAAAGAGAATCCGCACGTCAAAGTATTTTTGGCAATGGATGAATTGCCGGAAGACGTCATTCGGGCTAATGAGGAGACGGCAGCAGCGTGGCGCGAGCAGAAAATCCACGAGAGAGTGGAGAAACGCTTAGATAGCGCAGAACGCCGCCGTGAGCAGGCTCGGGAAATGGAGAAAAAAGGAGATTCCATCAGCCTCTACACAGATAAAGAACTGCATCCGAGTGAGGAAGATTTGCTCGATGAGTATGAAGAAAAAATCGGACAGGTATATCCGTTTGGTGTTTCTTTCTGCCGTAACATCGGTTTAGAGAAAGCGACAGGAGAGTATGTTTATTTCATTGACTGTGACGATTACCTGATGGATGGGGCACTGAAACGGTTGCTTGATTTGGCAGAAGAGAAACAGGCAGTTATGACAACCGGTAATAAATACAGTTCTTGGTTTAAACCGGTGAATTTTGATTTTGAAAAAGCAAAACAGGAAACTTTTATTGAGGGCGTAAAACCGTTGGAAGGACAGACGCTCCGCGACCGTTTTGTGGAAATGTATTCGGTGCAGCACTTTTTAATCCGCAGGGATTTTGTGATGGAGCATGAGCTCTCGTTTGATACAACGACACGTTTTTACAGTGATATGACGTTTTGCGTGAAATTGTTGAAACTGGCATCAGGTAAAATGTGGGTTGATGGTGACAGTCTGTATATCTGGCGTCACCGCAACGACCAGATTCATCTGCCGGCACTCTGCCAGAAAAAGCGTGGACACCGCAGCGGTGAATTTTTGGATGCCTATGATAAATGTCTGCATATTATTAAACCGGAAGATAAAGACCTTCGTTTTGCACTGGACCATTATTTGATGAATTTCTTCTGGCGTAAATATCCGGCACGAATTTTGAGAGAAAATGCGCCGAAGTTTGCGAAAGCAATGGCAAATATGCCGGAATGGAAAAACGTAATTAAAGAGTATGGTATATTCCAGCGTTTGCAGTTGTCAATTACCCGCAAGGGGAAATTGCGTATGGCCAAACCGGTTATGAAATTCAATAAGTGGCGCAAAAAGAAAAAAGGTTTGATTGGAAGCCGTATTCAGTGGTATCGTGTGCTGGAACGCCATATTTTCAAGAAAATGCCATTGCGTCATGATTGGGTATTTATCGAGAGTTTCTTCGGAAAGAGTTACTCCGACAGCCCGAAATACCTGTATGAATATCTGCAAAAGACCAGAGGGGACAAGTACCGTTATATTTGGGTATTAAACAACAAATCTGAAGCACTTGCAAAAACCGGAAAACATACGAGAGTAAAGATGAATAGTCTTCGTTATGTGTATTACGCATCCCGTTGTGGATATCGTATTTTCAACGTGCGTCAGCCTGCTTGGAATAAAAAGCGTCCGGGTGTTGTTTTCCTGGAAACATGGCATGGTACACCGCTTAAGAAACTGGCATTTGATATGGATGATATTACATCTGCCAGCCAGAATCATAAGAAAATGTTTTATAAGCACGGCCGCGAGTGGAATTATTTGATTTCTGCCAACCGTTTTTCAACGGATGTGTTTGAGCGTGCATTTGTTTATGACAGAGATAAGATTTTGGAATATGGTTATCCGAGAAATGATATTCTATATGCGGATAACAAAGAAGAAATTGCTGCCGAAGTGAAGAAAGAACTTGGTATTCCGGAAGGAAAACGAGTGATTTTGTATGCGCCAACCTGGCGTGATAACCAGTTCTATGACCGTGGTAAATATAAGTTTACGCTGGCTCTTGATTTAGGCAGACTACAAAAAGAATTTGGCGAGGACAGTGTTGTACTTTTGCGTACACATTACTACATTGCCGATATTTTGGACTTGACCGAGTACGAAGGATTTGTTTATAACGGAAGCCAGTACGAAGATGTGTCTCGTCTGTATCTGGCATCGGATATTTGTATTACCGATTATTCTTCTGTATTCTTTGACTTTGCAAACTTAAAGCGTCCGATTTTGTTCTACGCATATGACTTTGATGAGTATGCAGATGAAATCCGAGGCATGTATATGGATATGGAGAAAGAACTTCCGGGTCCGATTCTCCGCACCAATGATGCCGTTGTTGATGCTTTGCATCATATGGATGCGATTGAGGAAACTTACAAAGAGCGCTACGAAGAATTTTACGAGAGATTTTGCAGCGTGGATGATGGACATGCGTCTGAGCGCGTGATTGAAAAAGTGTTTGGCGAGCGTGAAAACGGTACATTGGATACGGAGCAGTAAGTAAGCTGCAAGGAGGGACAACGTGTGTAAAGGAATTTATCATTTGGTAAAACAGATTGTCGTTTTGTTTTATTACTTAATGTGCAATTTGTGCCCGGTAAAACAAAATCGCATTGTTTTTGACAGCAGCCTTGGAAAAAGTTATTCCGGAAATCCGAAACACATTTACGAATATCTCATGGCAAACGGATATGATTTGAATTGGGATTGTATTTGGTTTTACGAGAATGAAAAGTATAATATTCCGGGGATGAGCAGACAGGTCCGCTATGGACGTCTGCGCTATCTGTACTACATGGCGACGGCGAAAGTGTGGGTGTTTGATACGAGACAGCCGGAGTTTTTGCTGCGCCGCAAGGGTACCTATTATATTCAGACCTGGCACGGAACGCCGCTCAAAAAACTGGCGCTGGATATGGAAGATGTATTCATGGTGGGTGAGAGTGACATTGATTCCTACAAAGAACATTTCACGAAAAACGTTCACACATGGGATTTTTTGATATCACAGAATCCATTTTCATCGGAGACATTTCGGCGGGCATTTGATTTTCATAAAGAAATGCTGGAATATGGGTATCCGAGAAATGATATATTGTTCCGGGAAAATACGACAGAGGGAATTCGAAGTTTTAAGAGAAAACTGGGACTTCCGGAGGATAAAAAGATTATTTTGTATGCGCCAACCTGGCGTGACGACGAATTTTCAGAAGATGATAAATACGAGTTCCGCCCACAGATTTCTTTTGAGAAACTGCAAAAAGAACTGGGCGATGAATACATTATGATTGTCAAATACCATTATCTGATTATGGATGCGATTGACTGGTCGCCATATGAGGGATTTATTTACCATTTTGATCAGAGCCGTGATATTGCAGAACTGTTTTTGGTATCAGATATTTTAATTACGGATTATTCTTCCGTAATGTTTGATTATAGTATCTTAAACCGCCCGATGTTTTTCTTTGCCTACGATTTTTATAAATACAAAAATGAACTTCGTGGCTTTTATTTCAGTTACAGCAAAGAGATGCCGGGACCGATTTCAACAACGACGGATGAGTTGATTGAGGATATCCGTTCGTATGATTATTCGGTTTATGCACAGCGGTATGAAAAGTTCAAGAAAAAATATAATTCCATCGATGATGGCAGGGCGGCAAGCCGTGTTTTACATTTGATGAAGCAGTTGATTCCAAGCAAACGAATAGACGTTTATTATGAGTAATTGCAGCAAAGGAGGCATTTTGCAATGGAAACAATTAAGAGTTTTACCGTGGACCACAAAAGACTTCTGCCGGGAGTTTATGTAAGCAGAAAAGACAGTACCGGACATGATGTGGTAACAACATTTGATATTCGTATGACAAGACCGAATTTTGAGCCGGTGATGAATACGGCTGAGATTCATACGTTAGAGCATCTGGGGGCAACCTTTTTGCGGAATCATGAAGAATGGGGCGATAAGATTATTTATTTTGGTCCGATGGGATGCCGTACCGGTTTTTATCTTTTGCTTGCCGGTGACTACGAATCGGAAGATATTATCTCACTGCTTCGTGAAATGTTTGAGTTTGTTTGTCATTTTGAGGGCGAGATTCCGGGTGCAGCACCGGAGGCGTGTGGCAATTATTTAGACCAGAATCTGCCGATGGCAAAATATCTGGCTGAAAAATATTTAGACCATGTTTTGACTGGAATTACGCCGGATCGTCTGAAATATTAATCAGACCATAGAAAAAAAGGAATAGGCTTCGCATCATGCGCATAGGATATACAGGAAATGTAGTTCGTTTGTTTGAAGGCGGGGTCTGAGATGATGAAATGGGATAGCCGAATGCATAATACAAGAAGTGTACAGGTATTAAAGGTGGCAATCCCATTTTTTGATGTATCGGAGGGAGAGCTCATTGATGTAGAGGGATTGCTTCAGGCAATTCATCCTTTGACCTGTGGCAGAGAGCGGAAGATGATGGATTCTGTGATGTCTTTTTTTCAGATGCGGCATATGATGGATTTGTTTCGCATGATGCGTGAGGTGCAGAAGGCAAATGAGGCATCCGGGGCAGAAGGCACGGAAAATCCATTTGAAATGTTAAAGATGCTTATGCCGGAGGAAAGTCAAAAGGATTTTGAAATGATTTCTTCTATGATGGAAATGATGCAGGCAGCTTCTGTGGAACAGCCCGAACAAGCGGAAAATGAGGGAGAGGAAGAAGACAATGAGCACATCGATGTTTGACGAGTATGACATTTTTAAAACAATGCATCCGGTAAAATTGCAGGTAATGAAGGAACTGGCTGAGAACATGCAGGGCAAAAGCATGAAAGATGCCGCACCGCTTTTGATGGCGGCAACCACGAAACTGAAAAACCATAATTTATCTTTTTCACCGGAAGAATCGAAAGTGCTGCTTGAGATTCTGACAAGAAATATGAGTCCGCAGGAGAAAGCGAAGGTGGAAATGATGAAAAATGTTGTGGCAAGGCAGCAGAAAAAGTAAGAAAGGAAAGGGCATAAAACAGAACATGAATTGACCTTTTTGGCGTATTTGCTCGAAAAGGTAAAAGAAAACCACGACACCGGAATTCCTCTTGTGCGGGCAATGGTGTTAGAGTTCCAGGAGGACCCGGTGTGTGGTTTCTTAGACCGTCAATATATGCTTGGTGACCGCTATCTGGTGGCTCCTGTCATGGACGAGACCGGTGAAGTGATGTATTACCTTCCACAGGGACAGTGGAAAAATTATTTCACCGGCGAAACCAGACAGGGCGCACTTTGGATAACGGAAACGGTTGATCACTTTACGATTCCGCTTTGGGAAAAGGTGACTTCGGATTGAAAGAAAATATCTTTTACCGAAGTGCCAATCCATAAGGAATAGGTACCCTTGTTTATCACAAAAACTTGATTTTTACAGTTATAGGTGGCAAAGTCCTTTTTTTCTAGGTAGAGGGAAACATGTTTTGTTTCCTGTGGGGCGAGTGCCACCTTTTTAAATGACCTCAATTGTTTTTTTGGCTGCCCTTCTTCCGGGATGCCGACATAGAGCTGTATAGTCTGTGCACCTGCTCTGTTTCCGGTGTTTGTAATCCGGCAGCGGCAGCAAACAGTTTCATCGTCGGTTTTTTCAACGGAAAAATCATGCAAATCAAAGGTTGTGTAGCTAAGACCGTATCCAAATGGGAAGAGAACCGGAATTTCTTCGGTTTCATAATAGCGGTAGCCAACCATTAATTTTTCCGTGTATTCCACATGACGTTGACCGGAATTATCCACTGTGCCCGGATAGGATTTGAATTTTTCGGTCGGTGTATCACAAAGGTGAACCGGATAGGTTTCTGCCAAGTGTCCGGACGGATTTACCTCGCCAAATAGAATCCGTGCTAAAGCAAGTCCGCCATGCATGCCACAGTAGCTTGTCTGAATCAGTGAGTTTGCTTTATTAATCCATGGCATTTCAACCGGACCGCCGTTGATCAGTACCACGGTGAGATTTTTACATTTTTCTGTCAAAGCCTCAATCACTTCGTTTTGTCCATATGGAAGTGTCATGTCCGGGCGGTCAAATCCTTCCACATCGTAAGCGTGGTTTAATCCACCGATAAAGATGACTTCATCGTAGGACGGGCAGGCATCCAGTGCCTCTTTCAGATACTTCTCACGTATCGGGCGGATTTCTTTGTCAAATTGTTCTTTTCCGCGGTCTGTTGTATAATCTACATCCAGACTTTCTGCCTGCCAGTCGACTTCACCGGCTACATGTTTTTCGTTATCCACGTAATAACCCGGCAGCCAGTCAATCTGTGCATCACCGCCGAGCACCATACGCATGCCAAGCAGTGGCGAAATATCATAAAGTGCTTTGATTTCCGCACTTCCACCGCCGGCAGCATGTGTTCTTTTGGCGTTATCGCCGAGGACAAGAATTTTCTTTGTTTCCTTGGAAAGCGGGAGATGTGCCGTGTCATTTTTTAACAGGACAATTCCTTCTTCCGCAATCTGCTGAATGGTCTGCTGATGGTCTTTTGTGTTTGTGCAGCCTTTATTTCTAGTTTTGTCACCGAGCTTAATCCGCTCCATCATTGTTAAAATCCGCTCAATCCGCTCGTCAATTACGGATTCGTCGATTTTTCCGGATTTTACTTTTTCAAGAAGTGGATTTGCTAACTTATAATCGTCAAAATCCGGTGTGACGGACATTTCCATATCAACCCCGTTTAGAGCGGTTTTTTCCGTGTTGTGTACGCCGCCCCAGTCAGAAATTGTAACCCCATCATAGTGCCATAAATCACGCAGAATCTTTTTTAAAAGCGTTGCATTTTCACAGCAAAATTCGCCGTCATATTTATTGTAGGCACCCATCACACTATACGAGCCACCTTCCATTAATGCATCATAAAATGCCGGCAGATATAATTCAAAAAGTGTTTTGTCATCGACTTTGGTATCGACACTTAATCGGTCACACTCCTGATTATTCAGGGCAAAATGTTTCACACAAGCAGCTACATCCTGTGACTGGATTCCTTGCACCAAAGGGGCTGCTATACGTCCGGTAAGATGTGGATCCTCGCTCATATATTCAAAGTTTCTTCCACACAGAGGAGTCCGTTTGATGTTGATGCCGGGTGCTAGAATGACATCTTTTCCTCGTCCGCGTGCCTCATCCCCTAACACTTTGCCAAATTTACGGGCAAGGTTAGGATTCCACGTGGTGCAAAGACACGTATTACTCGGCAGCCAGCTTACAAAATCCGTTGTATCATCAATTGGTGTCCAACTGTCATTTTCAAATTCCTGACGAACTCCGCTTGGTCCATCCGACATAACAAGCGAAGGAATATTAAGTCGTTTCACTGCACCGGAACGAAAAAGTCCGGCGGCATGAATCATCGCTATTTTTTCTTCCAGAGTGAGTTTGGAAATGATGTTTTTCTGGTTCATGAAATACCTCCTTTTTACTTGTAAAATCGTCCAAAACATCTTGAGATTAGTATAGCATAGGTGGTGGTTTTTTGGAAGTTCCGTAAAATGTCTCAAATAAATTTGCACCTCTTGTGCCGCTTTCGCTTATCAAACACGCAGGGGTATCGGCATGTAAACTACAATTTGCCGAAAGCGTTGCATTTGTTACTTTCATGAGGTTTGATGTTGTGGTAAAATGAGGGGGAATCAGGTGTAGTTTAGTTATACAGAAGGAGAGGGTATTTATGATTGAAAAATGGGATGCATACGATAAATATTTTAATAAGATTGCCGATGGTTCGCTTATAAGAGGAGAAGTTATTCCAGATGGGGTGTATCATTTGGTAGGGGAAATTATTGTGAAACATACGGATGGTACATATTTACTCATGCAGAGGGATTATAAGAAACAATTTGGTGGGAAATGGGAATTGACAGCGGGTGGCTCGGCATTACAGGGAGAATCGCCGTTAGAATGTGCAATTAGAGAGTTAAGAGAAGAGACAGGAATTGTTTGTTCAGACTTAAAAGAGTTAAAAAGGGTTGTTCATGATGGGCACCATTCGCTTTTTGTGGAATACTTATGTGTTACCAAATGTGATAAAAATTCTATTGTCTTGCAAGAAGGAGAAACTGTTGATTATAAGTGGGTAAATCGAGAGGATATTTTAAAAATGGGAGAAGATACATTAGCTTCATCAAGGGCGTTAGAATGCATGATGCATGATGAGGTGTAACTATGGCAGAATATAGATATAAAAATTCGGAGGATTTAGACGATGAATAGTAAAGAAAAAGACGAATATGTGAATCAGACAATGGAGAGAATGACATCGATGGAGCCATATTATTGTAATCCATTTGATAATCCAAAGGAATTGAAGGAGAGAGCAAGTGATTTGTTGAAGCAATTGAATTCTTTGGGGGATAATGCTCAGGAAGAAAAAGAAAGTATTATGCGGCAGTTGTTTGGAACTTACAATAAGCTTGCATTTCCGGGTGATGGTTTTAAGTGCGATTATGGATTTAATATTCATTTTCATGGACTTGCAGTTATCAATTACAACGTGGTGATGTTAGATACTTCACCAATCAACATAGGAGCGGGTGCGTTTATTGCTCCCGGTGTATGTCTGGCGTGTTCCGGACATGCGATTCATCCGTCTCAGAGAAACCGCATGTTGACAAGTGCGCCGATAACGCTTGGAGAAAATGTGTGGCTCGGTGCCAATGTGACGGTTGTAGGCGGTGTTTCAATTGGTGATGGAAGTGTTATTGGAGCAGGCAGTGTAGTGACAAAAGATATTCCTGCAGGAGTGATTGCAGCAGGTTCCCCTTGTAAAGTGATACGTGAGATTACCGAAGATGACTTACTTGAGGAAATACAATAGCGAAAAATGCCAAAACGCCGAAAAATAAAATGCCAAAACGCCGAAAAATAAATTGCCAAAACGCCGAAAAATGATATAATTTTATTGGAGGTGGCTAATTATGAGAGAATATAAACCACGTATTGTGGATGAAATATTAAAAGATAAGCTTGAGGCGAAAGGAGCAGTTGTTATTGAAGGACCCAAATGGTGCGGAAAAACGACGACGGCAATGCAGATTGCTCGTAGTGTCTTAAGAATGGATGAGCCGAGCAAACGGGAAACGAATATTCAGATGTCTGAGATTGCTCCAGAAAGGTTATTAAAAGGTGACACTCCAAGATTGATTGATGAATGGCAAATTGCTCCAAAACTGTGGGACGCTACAAGGTACGAGGTGGATACAAGAGGTGAGGAGGGGCAATTTATTCTGACTGGCTCAGCAGTGCCGGTAGATTCAAAGGATATAACACATTCGGGGACGGGACGTTTTACATGGCTGACAATGAGACCGATGTCATTATACGAATCAGCCGATTCCACGGGACAAGTGAGTTTGAAAGATTTATTTGATAAACCAGACAGCCTAGAAGGAGAAAATAATTTAAATATAGATAAATTGGCATTTTTGATTTGCAGAGGGGGATGGCCTCATGCTGTTGGAATGAGAGAAAAGATTGCATTAGCACAAGCAGAGGATTATTATGAGGCTGTTATAAAATCAGATATTAATAGGGCAGATGGCGTGAGCAAAAATCCTGAAAGAGTAAAGAGATTGTTGAGGTCTTTGGCAAGAAATCAAGGTGCACAAATTGCAAATACAATGTTGAAAAATGATATTGTATCAAATGATACAGAATCATTAAATGAGGATACTATTGCGTCATATTTAAATGCATTGAAAAAGATTTTTGTGATTGAAGATATGCCAGCTTGGAATCCCAATTTAAGATCCAAAACATCCATTCGTTCATCGGATACAAGATATTTTGTGGATCCCTCAATTGCAGTATCTGCGTTGGGGGCTGGACCGCAGGACTTAATAAATGATTTAAATACCATGGGATTGTTATTTGAAACATTGTGTGTTAGGGATCTTCGCGTTTATGCAGAAAAAATAGGTGGCAGTGTCTTGCATTATAGAGACAAATCAGGATTGGAATGTGACACGGTAATTCATCTTAAAAATGGTCGATATGGACTGGCTGAAATAAAATTAGGTGGTCAAAAACTTATTGAGGAGGGAGCAGCTAATTTAAAGGCGTTATCTAACAAAATTGACACTTCCAAAATGCTGGCACCGTCATTTTTAATGATAATTATAGGTGTAGGCGAGTTTGCATACAAAAGAGAAGATGGTATCTTTATAGTACCAATCGGATGTTTAAAGGATTGATGCCTTATGCGAAAGGAGAGGTTATGAATATTACCGTATATCTTGGAGCCAGCAAAGGGAACGATAATACACTTGCTAATGCAGTGAGAGAACTTGGTACATGGATTGGAGAAAGTGGAAATTCGCTTGTTTACGGAGGCTCTAAATCCGGGCTGATGGGTGAGATTGCAGAAAGTGTGCTGCGTGCAGGGGGGAAGGTTACCGGTGTGGAACCACAGTTTTTTATTGATGCAGGTTTTTTGTACGAAGATGTTACAAATCTAATTGTGACAAAGGATATGTCAGAACGAAAGGCGAAGATGATTGAACTGGGAGATGCATTTATTGCATTTCCTGGCGGCACTGGTACATTGGAAGAAATCGCGGAAATTATGTCGAAAGTGTCGTTAGGACACTTGGATGCTCCGTGTATTCTTTATAATCTTAACGGTTATTATGACAGTTTAAGGGATTTACTTCGGCATATGATTGAGAAAGATTTATCAACCGAGGAGAGGCAGCAGGAAATTTATTTTGCTGAAAATCTTGAGCAGATTAAGGAGATTCTTTTGAAGGAATAATCAGAAAAAAACATTTGACAATTAAAAAAATTACAAATATAATACTTTATTGAACGAGTAGCAAAATTGCGTAAATCCAGTTTTGCTGCTCTATTTTTTTGCAGAAAAAAGGAGGATTCACATGACTGAAAATAACAAAATGAGGGAAATGCCGGTTTATAAACTTATGATTCAAATGGGGATTCCAATGATTTTATCGATGGCATTGCAGGCGGTTTATAATATCGTGGACAGTGCTTTTGTTGGCAATATGAAGGAGGGGAGCGAGGCTGCGCTGAATGCTCTTACACTTGTGTTTCCGGTGCAGATGCTTATGGTTGCAATTGCAATTGGAACCGGAGTGGGAACGAATGCGCTTCTTGCAAGAACGCTTGGACAGGGAGATTCTAAAAAGGCGGCAATGGTTGCAGGAAACAGTTTGTTTCTGGGTGTGATTATTTATGTGATTTGTTTTTTGTTTGGAATTGTTGGGGTGAATGCATATATTTCATCACAGACAGCGAATCCGGAAGTGCTTTCTATGGGAACCAGTTACCTTAAAATCTGCTGCGTGCTTTCTTTTGGAATTGTTTTCTTTTCCTTGTTTGAAAAATTACTGCAGGCGACGGGGCGCTCACTGTATTCTACGATTGGTCAGGTGGCAGGTGCGGTAATCAATATCATTCTTGACCCGATTATGATTTATGGTATTGGACCAGTTCCGAAAATGGGTGTGGAGGGAGCCGCTTATGCAACGGTAATTGGACAGATTGCTTCGGCTGTACTGCTGTTTGTTTTTCATATCAAATTAAATAAAGAATTTGAACATGGATTCAAGTATATGAAGCCGGATGGTAAAATTATAAAAGAAATTTATGCAATCGGTCTTCCGGCGATTATTGCACAGGCACTTATGTCCATTATGGTATATGTGATGAATCTGATATTGAAATTTGATGCTTCTGCACAGACTGCATATGGGCTTTTCTATAAAGTGCAGCAATTTGTTTTGTTCCTTGCTTTTGGCTTGAGGGATGCGATTACGCCGATTCTTGCATTTGCTTATGGAATGCGAAGTAAAAAAAGAATTCAGGACGGAATGAAATATGGTATTATTTTTACGATTGGCTTGATGATTTTAGGGATTTTTATTACAGAAGTTTTTTCGGGACAATTTGCTGCCTTGTTTAACGCCGGTTCATCCAGAGAGTATTTTGTCGGAGCCATGAGAATTATTTCCATCAGTTTTCTTTTTGCGGGAATTAATGTTGCATATCAGGGAATTTATCAGGCGTTAGATGGGGGAATGGAGTCGCTTGTTATTTCACTTCTCAGGCAGATGATTATTATTTTACCATTAGCAGAAATTTTTTCTATTTTAGTAAAAAATGGGCAGGCTGGGGTGTCACTTATTTGGTGGGCATTTCCGATTACAGAATTTGCAGCATGTTTGTTAGGTTGCGTATTTTTAAGGAGAATCCGAAAAAACAAAGTGGAATCTTTGCAGTGAGGTTAGCGTAAAAAAACTTTCGGAAAAATAAATATTGAAAAAGGCAGCTCCTTTGTATAAAGTTTTAAGTGCCGAAACAAAAAACGCAAAATAGCACGTGCGATTGAACGCTTGACGATGGATGTGCAGTCGGAAGACGATGACTACCTTGATTATTTGATTACCGTTGATATTTTTTCGGAAGGAACCGATATTGTTGAAGTAAATCAAGTAATTATGCTTCGCCCAACTCAATCGCCGATCGTATTTATTCAGCAGTTGGGGCGTGGCCTCCGAAAAGCAGAGGGGAAGGAATATGTTGTAATTCTCGATTTTATTGGAAATTATAAAAATAATTTCATGATTCCAATTGCACTATTCGGAGACAGAAGTTACAATAAAGATAATATCTGAAGATATTTGAGGGAAGGCAGCCGCGTTATTCCCGGTGCAAGTACGATTCATTTTGATTCAATACGCAGGAAATTATTATCATTTTTTGAAAATGATTGATAAGGAGTATAGCGGAGAAATGACGGACAGGGAAGAAATTCGAAGATATAGTGAAGTATCACAAAAAAGAAGATATTGCAAAGAGTACAATGTATGATGACAAAGGAAGATTTCTTCCCATTATGAATTTTCAACTTCAAATGAGTCATCCGGTGAGAGAAGATATTTATCAGTATTTTGTGAATGAATAGAGGTACGAAATGAAGACGATACATGTAGTGGCGGTGGTTATAGAAGCTGTCGATGAACAAGGAAAAGAAATACTTTTTGCTACCCAAAGAGGGTACGGAGATATGAAAGGCAGCTGGGAATTCCCCGGTGGAAAAATTGAGCCGGGAGAAACGCCGCAAGAGGCACTCAAACGAGAAATACAGGAAGAACTTGATACCAAAATCAAGGTGGGAAGTCTTATTGATACATTGAAGCAAAGTAAACTTATAACCCCAGAAAAGGAAGTGTGATATGAGAAAAAAATTAAGTGTATTATTATTGATTTTAGCGTTAATTATGAACCAAGCTGCTCCAATGGGTATTAAGGCGGCGGATGCAGCAGATGAAGTTAAGGTTTATGTGGAAAATGGAGAAGGCAGTCTTACGGAAGGTGACGGAACCGCCCAAAGACCGTATCAAAATATACGTACGGCCTTGAAGCAGATTCAGACGGGACAGACACTTGTACTTGTGGGTGAAGTCTCCTACACCAAATACGAGACGTGCGAAGACGGATCTCCGAAACCATTATTTGTTGATAAAGATATCACGATTGTTGGTTCAGATACGTCAGCAGGTTTGAAAATACGCAGTATGATTCAGCTGGGAGCGGATGTTACGTTTCGTGATATGTGGCTGCAAATGGTGCCGCAGGCAGGGAATGCACGTGGGACAACAATTTATGCGGCGGGACATACGCTGGTGTTGGATGCGGTAGATACGAGAGTAGGAACCAGTACATTGCAGGACGATGTGAGGCCATTGATCAGCGGTGGCGCGTACCAGGGAGAGGAAGGAAAGATGGGAAGCCACACAACGATTAAAGTGGTCAATCCCATATCCCAGACTAAGATAGCTGCAATTTATGCAGGAGATTATTATCGCGATTCCGAACAAGACAAAGTGGATATAGAACTGGATTCCAAATTGGTAGACACGGAGATTCATGCAGCGGGTGCCGATGGTCATACATTGACAGGAAATGTAAATGTTACACTGGGAAAAGATAGTAATGTAACGGATTTTGACAAGACGGATCTGATAGGTGAGTTGAATGTCAATGTGAAAGCGGGGGCTCATATTGATACCTTGTCATTTTCCGGTATCAATAATCTTACGATGGCAGAAAAGTCGCGGATCACGCTCCCTAAGGAGGCGGATTTTAACGTAAATAACGTCTTTTGCGAGAAAAATGCGGTGCTTGATCTCAGACAAATGTCAACGAATCCGAGTGTTGCAAACAATTTTACCGGTGTAACGGTATCCGGCGAGGATCAAACATGTGGCTCCGTTTTGGTTGGAAATGATACTACACTTGAGATAAAAGGAGAAGTCTATGGTCTAACAAAATTAAACGTAAATGGCTCAGAATATATGGCGAGATTTGTGGAGAATCATTGTTACATACAGGCAAAGGCCTCTTCGAGTGGGAATTTTACAATTGAGGGCACGCAGTATACAAATTTTCAATTAAATAAAAAGAAAACCGAAGAAATATATTCCTGGATTATTGGAAAACTGGAAAATGAGGACGCAGATGACTTTTATTGGATTGGAGATGCAGATAAAAAATCTGTGATCAGTCAGCAGGGAAAAGAATATTATTATCCGGTTGAATTTAAAAAGGCAGATGGTACAGTTTATAAGCCAACGTTTGAGGAACTTTTTTATGATTACGATTTGGCATTGACGAAGGAAAACGGGGAAGCGGTTGATTTAGAGGAAGCGGCTTTCTGCAGTTGGGATGAGGAGTGTATTAACGAGGGGCAAAGCCAATATAATCAGGTGATTGTATGTATATACGACTGGGAGAACTGTAAGGGTGAACTGACATTGACGCTGACCCATTCGAAAACCGGCAAGAGTATATCGCGAGTGCTTTTGGTGGGCGCGCAACAGCCGATTCCGACAGTAACCCCAACCATGACTCCAACGCCGACGGCAACGCCAACCGTAGCGCCAACAACAACACCAACGCCGACGGCAACGCCAACCGTAGCGCCGACAACAACACCAACGCAGGTGCCGACGCCGACGGTTCCAACTCCGGCTGCGACAGAAGTACCAAATTCAACACCCGATGCCACACCTGTAATACTTCCAACGCCACCAACGGTAACACCATTGCCGCCAACTAGTGAACCGCGGGCATTTACATTGAACAAGACATCTGTCACATTGTATACAAAAGGGAAAAAAATCATACAGCTTAGTGCTGATACAGAAAGTGTAGTGAAATATACATCTGACAATGAAAAAGTGGCAGTTGTAGATGAAAATGGCCGGGTAACAGCAAAAAAAGCAGGAACTGCTTTGATTACTGCGAGTGCAGATGGTTATCAGAGCACGTGCAGGATTGTTGTAAAGAAACCAACATTTAAAGTGGCGAAAAAGATGATAAAGGTCAAAAAAGGGAAAAAGGCTCGTATTATTGTTAAAGTCCGTCCAACAACGAAAGTTGTGTTTGCTTCCGCGAATAAAAAGATTGCAGCAGTTACCAAAAAGGGAATGCTAAAAGGCATGAAGAAGGGGCGGACAAAAATAAAAGTAAAGTGTTATGGAATAACGAAGACAGTTATTGTTATCGTGAAATAATCCGATATAGGAGGTAGGTATGAACATCCAAATCTTTGGCAGCAAAAAAAGACAACGACACAAAAAAAGCACAGCGTTTTTTCAAGGAACGGGGAATCCTCTATGTGACGGAGTATTCGGATTGGAAGGCAAGGATTCAGAAAAACTATGAGCAGCAGAAAGAAAACGAGGATTTCTGTCATTTTCTGGTTCAAAAGAAGAGAGACATTGAAAATCTGAAAAAACAAGTAGAAATAATTTCCATACCGCTTGGTTGCTGGCGTGACCAGACAGAGTTTTTAGAAGACATCATGCAGGTGCTGGGGGACAAGGAACAGAACTAGTACATATGAATGGAGTGATGAAAATGAAAAAGAAAATAATTAAGAAGAGGATTCTTGCCGGATTGCTGGCATTTGCACTTATTGTGCCGGCAAATGTGGCAGGAGCAAAAACGCAGACGGTATTGGAAACAAATGTGACAGAGGCATCGGAAGGCTGTACAATGCTTGGTGTATATGGTTCCTATTTTGCACAGGCGAAGGAAGCCCTTGCTAAGATCAATGAAATTCGAAAAGAAGCATGTGAAGCAGGAAATATACGAGATCCGAGAAATTCCGGCAGATATCTTCAGCCATCGGATTATGTTCCCTTGAAATGGTCGAGTGATTTAGAGTATATTGCACGTATCCGTGCGGCAGAAGCGGGAATTGCATTCCGGTTTATGGATTCCGGACATGACCGTTTGAATGAAAAGGGTACTTTTTCCATTGGCAGTAATGGGATAACTTCTTCTTCTGAAGATCTTGCTTATTATTATGTAAAGGATATGCTTGAAGGAGTTTTGCTTTGGTACAGTGAAAAACAATATTGGGTAAAACAGGATTTCAGTGAGGAAACCCGTCATTATACAAGTATGATCAACCCGAAGTATACCTATGTTGGTTTTGGCGGTTTTTATTCAGAGGCTGCTCCGTATCCGGCAACAATGGCAGGAGAGTTTTCCGCAAAATCGGATTTGGATGAGACAATGATGGAAGCACCGGAAGATGTGATGCAGAAGATCGAAGTATCAAATGACTATATACAGGAAACGTATCTGGACGGGGATGACCAGATTTTTACAAATGGAACGACGACGGTGACGCCGCGTGTGAAACTTCGAAGAAACAATGCAATTCGTAATGTGTGGTCAATGGAAGATGTTACCTATACTTCATCGGATCCGGCGGTGGCGACGGTGACGCAGGATGGTCAGGTGACAGGAATTACCAATGGAACGGTTACCATTACGGCAAAATCCGGGGACACGATCGTAGCGCAAAAAGAAATCACAGTAAAATGTAATCATCCGAGAAAAATGACATCGTATACGGAATCTACATGTACGAAAGAAGGAAAAAAACAATATTATTGTGCCATTTGCCAGAATACGATAGAAGAAGTCGTGGCGAAAAAAGCACATGATTATGTTTATGGAGAGGCAGATTCCGAGGGAAAAAGCACCGGAAAATGTTCCGTGTGCGGCGATACGATACGTATTACTCCGCCGACAAATATGAAATTGTATTGGCAAAACAGCACAAGTTCTATCTCCAGTTATTCGCCGGTTTTTCCGACGAGCAACCCGGTAGGATCCTTGTTATACTGTTGGATTCAGGCGAGTGATGGAGACCCGGATTATCAGGATATGGTAATGGAATCCACAAATGAAGAAGTGGCAGCAGCACCGGAAAAGGCGAGCAATAATGCACCATACGACCATTTTGAGATTTTGGCAGGAGGAATCACGAAATTGAGTGTATATCCGAAGTACAATCCACGCATTAAGCAGACCTTTATGCTGCGTGTCGGTGGCAAAGGAAGTCGGGACATTTCGGATATGGATGTCAGCTTGTCAAAAGACACCTTTATCTATGATGGAAATGCCTGTAAGCCGGAAGTGACGGTATCTTACCGAAAAGACACGGTGCTGGAGCAGGGTATTGATTATACGATTTCCTATGAAAAGAATGTCAATGCCGGAACGGCGACAGCTGTTATTTCCGGAAAAGGACTGTTCTATGGAAAAATCCGAAAAGATTTTACGATTCAGAAAACAGGAGAAGAATCCCACATCCATGAGGTGGTCATTGATGAAGCAGTTGCAGCTACTTGTACCAGAGACGGTGTGACAGAGGGAAGTCATTGCTCGAAGTGTGGTGAGGTGCTGGAGGAACAGACAGTCATTCCGGCGATGGGACATCAGTATGCCGGAGGAACGTGCGAAAGGTGCGGAGACATTCTTTATATCGAAATAGATGGAGTGCGTTATACAAAGGAAGAAGACCTTTCCGGTAATGTGACGATACATGTTTGTGCGAAACCGGGGGAGAAGATTTCCGGTAAAGTGAACATTCCGGCAAAGGTTGCGATGGGAGATATGGCTTATACAGTTACGGTTATTGATGTCAATGCATTTGCTGATCAGACAGAACTTACCTATGTGACATTGCCAAAAACAATTACCAATATTGGAAACAAAGCATTTGCCGGCTGTACCGCCCTGGAAGGAATGAAATTTAAGGCAAAGATAGCACCAGAGGCAGCAGAGGACGCTTGGGAAGGAGCTGGAACCGAAGATTTCACGATACTAACTCCGAAAAATGCGAGGGATTATTACAACATTAAAAAAATATCCGGAGCGACAGTTCGTCCGGAAACGGATGCAGAACATGAACACGATATGCAGAAATTTGAAGCAAAGGCACCGACATGTACTCAGCCGGGAACTATCGAATATTACATTTGCCGGGACTGTGACAAGATGTATGCAGATGAGGATGGCAAAGAATGCATTTTGCTCACAGAAACTTATTTGCAGCCACTGGGACATGAATGGGAGTCGGATTTCACGATTGATATCCCGGCGACGGCGACGACGCAGGGCGAAAAGTCCATTCACTGCCGTCGGTGTGGAGAACGTTCCCGCATCGTAAAATATTCGCTGGAAGATGAAAAGAATAGTTCCAATGACAATGAGGACACAGAATATGGTAGAAAGATAACGTATTCGTATCTGTTAAAAGGTTCTTTATTTAAGGCAAAAGGACTTCGTTACCGGGTCAATGCCGTCAATGCGAAAAAGGGCATCTTTGATGTCACCTGCATGGGCAGCAACTCAAAGAAGATCAAAAAAATAACAGTGCCAAATTATGTAAAATACAAAGGAATCCATTATCGTGTCACGGGAATCGGCAAGAACGCGTTTGCCGGCTGCCGCAAAGTAAAAACGGTAAAGATTCAGAGTATGTATCTCAAGAAAAAGAATATTGGGAAGAATGCTTTTCGTGGAATTCCGAGAAAAGCATCGGTTTATGTGCCGCCCGGAAAAATGAAAAGCTATCGAAAATGGCTGAAAAAAGCAGGATTGAAATGCCAAGGAGGGAAAAAATGGAAAAGATAAGATGGGGAGTTTTAGGAACAGCAGGAATTGCCAGAGATTGCAGCATACCGGGAATGCAGAAGGCAGAAAATTGTGAACGGTATGGAATTGCAGGGCGCAGCTTGAAAAAAGCAGAAGATTATAAAGATATGTTTGGGTTTGAAAAAGCATACGAAGGGTATGAAGCACTTTTGTCAGACCCCAAAGTGCAGGCAGTTTATATTCCGCTTCCAAATAATCTTCATTATGAATGGGTAAAAAAAGCTATTGCAGCAGGAAAGCATGTGCTGTGCGAAAAACCATTGGCGCCGACACCCAAACAAACAGTAGAACTTTTTGAGGCAGCAAAAGAGAAGGGGGTATTTTTAATGGAAGCATATGCCTACCTTCACAGTCCTTTTGTTACAGCACTTAAGAAAGAAATTGAAGAAGGAACAATTGGAGAAATCCGTTATATTGAATCTCAGTTTTTGACTTCATATTATGATAAGAGCAACATTCGTCTGCACAAAGAAAATTATGGGGGTGCAGTTTATGATCTTGGCTGTTATAATACAAGTATGCTGTTAAAACTTTTGGAAGATATGCCATCCCGGGTAAAAGCAATGGCACAGTATGATGAAAATGGCGTTGATATATATACAGCTGCATTGTTAAATTATGAAAATGATGTACGTGCATCGATAACATGCGGGATGATTTTTGAAAAAGATAAGCCGCATCGTTATGATAGATTGTATATTCACGGAACAAAAGGCGACATCAAATCCGATACGAAATTTAACCAAGAGGGAAATGCTTCCTATACGTTGATTATTGAAGGAAAAGAGCAGATTCGAAATGTATATTGCCCACATAATTATCAATTAGAAATAGAGCAGTTGGGAAGATGCATAATCGAAGGCGAGACCCCTGTTGTGACAGCTGATTTTTCGATTAAAAATGCAAAAATACTAGATGCTATATTGCAAGAGATCGGTTACTTTGAAAGTAATGTAATGTGAGCACAACGAAATTTCGGCATTCATAAAAGGACACAAAAAAAACACAAAAAAATTAGCACTCACCTCTTGACAGTGCTAACAATTAGTGATATAACATAGTTAACGATAAGGAAAGGGGTTACGAAAAGGAACCCGGATCCGAATCGAAATTTAACAATCGACACTTCAGATTTCTCTGATGGTGCTAATAATACAAAAGTCTAAGTGCCTATGGTGTTTTGCAGGAACCCATATTTCCGACACTTGTTACAAGAAGGAAAGGAGAAATGACTTATGTTAAGACCTAGTATTTTTGGAGAGAGTTTGTTTGATGATTGGATGGATGATTTTCCATTTGGTAAGGAATTTGAGAAGACTATGTTTCCGGCGAAAGATCCTCTTTATGGAAAACATGCAAAGAACATGATGAAGACAGATGTCCGCGAGACAGATGATGCGTATGAGGTTGACATTGATCTGCCTGGCTTCAAGAAAGATGAAGTAACCGCTGAACTGAATGATGGTTATATTACCATTTCGGCAGCAAAAGGTTTGGACAAAGATGAAAAAGATAAAAAGACCGGTAAGTACATTCGTAAAGAACGTTATGCCGGCAGCATGAGCCGAAGCTTTTACATCGGTGAGGGAATTACCCAGGATGAGATTTCGGCGAAGTATGAAAATGGTATCTTGCAATTGAAGATTCCGAAAAAGACAGACAAAGCAGTTGCTGGTAAAAATTATATCGCAATTGAAGGATAATCATTCAACAAGTCCCCTTCAGAGATCGAGCCCTCTGAAGGGGACTTGTTTTTTAGCAAAAACCATTGTAAGATTTGAAACGTACTTTATATTCTTTCATTTGCTGCCCTTCACGGCTTTCTATTTTCGTTGAATTTCCCGTAGGAATCTCATAGTATACTTAAATAAAAATTACAATAATTTACTGGAAATAATGCCGCAGTGAGAAAAAACTGGTTTGAAAGGATATCCTATGTTACAATGTGGATATAAAAAATGGAGGTTAGCTGGAATGAATATTAGAAGGGCAAAAGAAAAAGATATCGAACGAGTGATGGAATTATTAGGACAGGTACTTCAAATTCATGCGGACATACGCCCTGATATTTTTATTCCGGGGACAACAAAATATACAAAAGATGAGCTGGCAGAAATGATAAAGGACGATACAAAGCCAATTTATGTTGCGGTGGATGAAAAGGATGACTGCCTTGGCTATGCATTTTGTCAATTGAGGAAACAGCCGTTTTCAGAGAATATGATACCGTTTACGGCGCTTTTTATTGATGATTTGTGCGTGGATGCGAAAACTAGAGGCCAGCATATCGGGGAGCATTTATTTGAATATGTAAAAGAGGAGGCAAAGCGCCTTGGCTGTTATGAGGTAACGCTCAATGTGTGGGCAGGAAATACATCGGCAGAGAAATTTTATGAGAAAATGGGACTGAAAACAAAAGAGAGACAGATGGAATATATTTTGTAAGAAGATGGGAGCGGTAAATCTTGGACTGCCAGTCCTGTATTTTTATTTTGGGGTAGGGCTTTGTATAGGAGTTGGCGGCTCTGTAATCAGTGGCAGAATGTTTTACGCGGTACTATAGAATCATGTTGTTTGTGTATCCACTTATGGTAATCGGAACAATTTTGGGAATGTTTATCCGCATTGATGGCAAGTCGCAGGTATGCATGTTTATAAGCATTGCCGGCTGCATTCTGAATGTGATTTTAGATTATGTGTTTGTGGCGGTCATGGGGCTTGGTGTGCAGGGAAGCGCAATCGGTACTTTGATTGTTCAGATTGTTTCGGTACTGATTCAGTTTGGATATTTTATGAGGAAGAGTGCTCAAATCAAATTTCACAGTTTTGCATTTGACTGGAAAATAAATCGAGAGATTTTGCTAAACGGCTCATCTGAATTTATTGGAGAAATGTCGAGTGCTATATCAATGTTTGCTTTTAACTATGTATTAATGAAATATGTGGGAGCCGAGGGGGTAGCAGCATTTACCATTCTTGGATTTGTGGTGTATGGTTACAGTATGATTTGTATTGGATTTGGACAGGGAATTAGTCCGCTGGTCAGCATATGCCGTGGCGCGCATGAAATGGAGGTGGCGGCGGAGAATATGGTTATTCTTCGTCTAATTTTGCTACGGCATTTAAAAAACATCTGGCACTCTCTCCGGCTGCTTTTCGAAAGGCAAGCGAACAACTGGTAGAGGCAAGCTCATTTTCTCACGGAATCACATTGGATGAATTAGACAAGGCTGAAAAATTAATTACGATTGAAAATTTGCAGAGTTTTACGGTTGTGTATGAACGAAAAAGAGGGAATTATCATAATCTTCCCAAAGAGTGGTGCCTATTTGTTGATAAGTACGAGTATCTTGCGGCCCCGGATACACTTTATATTGAGTGCACAATTGATGACCCATCGATCACGGATGAAAATAACTGTATGTATGAACTATGCTAGACAATATCATCTTCCCATCCGGCGTTAAAGGAAAACACAGATATTTTGACACATGATTTTGAGGGTGGTAAATATGCAATTTATCATTTTAAGGGATTTCCTCAATTTTTATTTATGGTGTATCAGGAGATATTCTGCAGGTGGCTGTCGAGGACCGGCAATCAAATGGACGAGCGGCCGGTGCTTGACATATACCGTGAAGTGAGAGAAGATGGATACATGGAAATTGATCTTTGTTTTCCGTTGAAGTGACGAAGAACACCATTTTAAGAGAGAGGAGACATCATGGCATTAGAGGAGACGGTTTTGGATGGGGAAAATATGACAAATCTTTTAAAAGCAAATTGGGATATTTCATGTGCTTCTTACAGAAAACTTCCGATAGGAACTGCCAATTGTTTTACTGTTAATGATGGCAGTAATACTTATTTTTTGAAAGAATACCAATCGTATATTGAGGATTGCGATATTATCAGGGAAGAAAATATATTGGAGAAGTTGAAAAATTACGAAATCCCTTCGACAGATTTTATTGAAACAGTTTCGAGAGAAAAAATGGTAAAATACAAGGGACATCGATTTGTATTGCAAAAATACATGAGTGGACAATCTTATGGGTACAATGATTTCCCAGAGGAAATGCTTCCGCAAATGGCGGTTATGCTTGCCCAAATTCATATCGCATTAAAAGATATGGAACTGCCTGTTGATATGGATGCTGCGTGGGTAAATGGTGATGCTGTTTCCAAATATGATAATATATTAGAAGTATTGGAGCAGCATAGGGAAGATTCTTTATATAAACAAATCAAAGAAGATTTATTATATAAGCGTACTGTATTGCAGAAAAATCAAGATATATTTCGAAGATATTTTGAAGGTATAACGTATAGTCCCAGTCACGGCGACTATCAAGGATGTCAGATTATTGGGGAAAATAATCGGATAAAGGCAGTAATTGACTTTACATCGGCAAGAAAACTGCCGGTGGTATGGGAATTAATGAGGTCATTTGTGCAGACATCGCATAATTCAAGAAACAATGCTAAAATTGATTTGCAGGATTTGCGTAATTATGTAAAAGCATACTGTGAGTATTTTCCGTTAAGTGACAAGGATTTAAATGCAATGCCATATGTATATGTGTTTCAATTGCTTCGAAGTACCTATGGCTATAAAGAGTATTTATTGAGCGATTCGGAAGATAGAGAGGGCTTGATTTCTTTTGCTTTTTGGAGAACAAAAATATGTAAAGAGGTGCTTGGACATATTGATGAAATTGTTGAAAATATGATGAAGATAAGGGAAGAATGCGACTGGTGTAGTTTAACAGACAAGCAAAAGAAATATTTATTAATTACCACTGATTTTTGGTCCGTTTATTTAGCAGATGAACAAGATTATGTTGGGCGATGCGTTTTAGTTTTAAAAAGGCATTGTGGTTCTCTATCAGAGCTTACGGAGAAAGAATGGTTTAATTTGAGATATGTTGTAAGGCACGTGGAAAGTTGTTTTAAATCTGTTCTTGGCGCAACGATGTGCAATTGGAGTTGTTTGATGAACAGTTTTTATAAAGAATCTTCACCAAATCCTCATTTGCATTTACATGTCAGGCCAAGATTTAAAAATCCAATTGTAATTAATGGTAATCAATATGTGGATGAGCAATTTGGACATCATTATGCCAGAAACAAAAATTCAAAAATAACACTTAAAGACAGGCAGACAATATATGAGTGGATGAAAAATAATTTGAAGGTATAAGGCAGAGTATTTATTGGAGGAGTTATATGGAAGAAAAATATTTTAATCGTTATCGTTCATTTTGCAGAAGTCTAAGAAATTTAGAGAAGAGTAAGTTTGCAGACCCGACAGCGGAGTTTGTTTTAGAGGGGACTATTCGGAATTATATACTGACATTTGACTTGGCTTGGAAAGTTATGAAGGATATTTTGGTTAAACAGTTGGGAATAACAGATTTTGCTATTGGGTCTCCAAGAGAAGTTTTACAATCAGCATTTACAAACGGATTAATTAGTGATGATATATGGCTAAAAATGCTAAAAACAAGAAATTTATTAGCACATGATTATGATGGCATTATAGCAAAGAAAAACTTTCGGGCAATTATTTCAAATTATTATGATGCTTTTGATGGGCTTAAGGATGCAATTACTAAGTTTTATGATGGAAGTTTGCCATCGATTGATAGCTTCGACTAGTAATTGAATCTATATAATATTTTACAGTTTGGATTTAAGTAACAATAAGATACTTGAATATTTGGACTGTAATTATAGTGTTAAGGTGACAGGGTACACACGAAGGTAAGAAGTGAGAGGGGGATGATTATGGGAAGGATTGTAGCAATATCCAGTGGAAATTTATTAACAACCAGACCATTAAATAAGTATGCAATTAAATTATCGAAGAAACAAAATCCGAGAGTCCTTTTTGTTGGAACAGCGAGCCATGATGCGCAGGAATATATTCACACATTTACAAATGAGTATGAAAAACTTGGCTGTGAGGTGAATGCCAATGCGTTTGTTCTTGAATATAAAAATCAAATGCTTAAAAAAACAAAGGTGGAGTTTAGTGTATTATAATTTTATGGGGAGGACGACAATATGAACTATACATTTAAAGAAAATCAACTTGATTATGAAACATATTACATATTAAGAAAGTCAGTTAAGTGGAATAATTGGAGCAGGGAACAGGCAGAAATTGCTTTGGGAAATTCATATTATACAGTTACTGTTTTTGATAACAAAGTTCCCATTGGAATGGGGAGAGCTGTCGGTGATGGTATTTATTTTATGATTATGGATATTGTTGTTAAGCCTGAATATCAAAGAATGGGAATTGGAAGTACAATTATACATATGCTTTTGGAACATATTGAGAAAAATATGTGTGTTGGAAGTCGTGTTAGTGTACAACTTATATCTGAGCCAGACAAAGAACAGTTTTATATAAAACAAGGATTTAAGCTTATTCCACATGAGTATTGCGGACCGGCGTTGCGGAAGGTTATTTATAAAAAAGGATAGGTTTATGCGAATAGGAAAGCAAGAAAAGTCATTGACATATATTTTCACACTCAATAAAATAAAAGTAAATAATATCAAACAAGAGAGGACTAAAAAGGTGCAGGAAACCAGATATAAAATCATTCGTATTGACGAAGAAGATTATGGATGTGAGGAACGACCGGACGACCATGTTCCGATGGTAAGTGTTTTGGTAAAAGCAATCGAGCCGGATGACTTTGGCGATTTTCCGGAAAGAATTATAATGATGGAAGATGAAATTATGTATCGCAGAAACCTTGATGAGGGGGACGAAGCGGTAATTGGGCTTGATGGAGGATTGTTCCCACCGGGGATGTTTTGCAATGAAGTCGATGACGGTGAAAACGATACCAAGGCCGATTTGCAGGGAGAATGGTTAGAAGATTACTTAGACGCTTTGGAGGAAATGGAAGAGTAAGATGAAAATATATCAGCCGGATTATTATGACAAATTTCAGTGTACGGCATCCAAATGTCCAATGACGTGCTGCATGCAGTGGCGTATTGCGGTGGATGACGAAACATTCCATAAGTGGGATGACGAATGGAAAGAGAAAGTAAAGGAAGTTGAAGAAGGGCGCATAATCGAATTGAAAAATGATGGTATGTGTCCATTTCTGAATGAGAAGAAATTGTGCAAAATTGTATTGCGGGATGGTGAGGGGGCAATTTCTGAAACATGCCATACTTTTCCGCGGGAAGAACATGAGTATATTGGGAGAGTTGAGCGTGCATTGACGCCCGGATGCCCGGCTGTACTGGATTTGTTATGGAAGCAGGAGTGTTTTCAGATTCAGAAAAAAGAGGAACAAATGGAAGGAATAGCAGAAGAAATTTATGAGATAAATCCGGTGTTGTTTGAAATCCGGGATTGGTTTCTGGATATTGTAAATACGCGGGAAATTAAACTAAATACCACGCTGGAAATCTGTTTTTTAATTGCGCTGGATTTATATGAATTGGAACAAAAGGGCGTTCTTGAAGATGAATTCCAAAGTTACAAAAACACCACAGATATTTGGAAAATTCAAGATGCAATTGGAGAAAATGGAACAATAACAGAAGAACGTCTGGAAGAATATAATTTGCTGTTTTTGGATGTTTCACAGATTTATCGGGAACAAAATATTTATGGAGATTTTCTGGTGCCGTTGGCAGAGGAGGCAGAGAAGATTAACGGTAAAGAAACCGAGTGTTTTAAGACGTATCAGCACAAGATAAATAAATGGGCAAAAGAGCTTCGGAATCTTTTTGCGGAAGAAATCTCATCAGCTATTATTACGCCGGGAACCGGTCAGGTTTTGGATATTCTTGTGAAATTGGAATGGATGGCAATGGAATATGCTGTGTTGTCACAGGCATTATTTTTGCAGCAGCGAAAAGGAGAATTAACGGATAAAAAAATACAGAAAAGTGTATGTGTTGTATTTCGCATGATGGGTTATGCAGATGACGATATTTGGGAATATATGGATAATTGTTTCGACAGTGTGATTTGGCCATGGGAGTATTATTCTTTGTTGGTATGATGTTGTATGGATTCACGATTTTGAATTGCATTTATTATTTATCGTGGTAAAATAGAAACAGGTTCCTTGTTCGAGGAGGGACTAATTTTATATGGATTGGAGAAAAAAGTATGAAAAGATTATTAGTAGCCCTGATTATGTTGGCTGCATTTTTCTGCCTGCCGGTGAAAGCAGAAGCTGCTGGGAAAACGCTCCGCATTCCGGGACCAGCTTGCCAAAAAGGAAATGATATTTATTATTGTTATACCATGGGCGGTCTGCGCATGAATTTGATGAAGATAAATAAGAAAACAAATAAGGTTACAAAAATTGTTTCCTACAAAAACAAAGGGAAAGATACGAATGCTTTTGAAAATTTGAATGTGAAGGGCAATGCCATTTATGCAGCATATGATTTAGTATGTGGAACAGGAGCATCGGATAGTTATATATGCCGGATTGACAGCAAGAAAAAAACGAAAAAATTACTTACCAAGGGAAGAAATCCGGTTTTGATTGGTAAAAAAATATATTTTATTAAGACTGCTTATAACAAAGAATACGACAGTGATAAAGATATGGGAATTTATGTTATGAACCTTTCCGGCAAAAAAATAAAGAAGGTCTGTAAAATGCCGGTTTCCGGGCTTTATGAGCTGGGAACCGATGGCAAAAATTTTGTCTATAGTTATTATAACAAAAAAGGGAAATTATCGCTTCGCTATATGACGAAAAAGGGCAAAAAACTGGGTGCTTATAAAAAAACGGAGTCATCTTTTTGCAGTCCATCTTACAACTTAAGAAGTACCGTAGGAAACAAGCAATATTATATTGCAGCAAATCGCGTAGTGTGTGTGGACAAAACGACAAATGAGACAACGGTTTTGGCCGATTTTGGAACCGGCATTAGTTCCTATGTGGACAATTTTCAGGTGTTTCATGATGTGATTTTGGTTCGCGGAGTTAAGGAAGAATATATTCCTGCGTACAAAGAAATGGCAGGAAAAGGATATATCTATATGATTCATTTAAATGATTTGTCCAAGGTCTTGCTGAAAAAATACAATAGTGGCGAATAAAGGAGAAATGATATGATTTTTAGAAGTCGCTCATTTAAGGAGGCAAAGTCATTTTATGTATTATAATAACGTACTTGATTTAATTGGAAACACACCGCTTATGTGCCTGCAGGAGAGCACAGGTTACAATATATTTGCAAAGGCAGAGTTTTTGAATCCCGGCGGAAGTATTAAAGACCGCATCGCAAAAAATATGATTGAGACGGCAGAGGCGGAAGGAAAATTAAAACCGGGGATGACAATTATTGAACCTACGAGTGGAAACACAGGAATTGGTCTGGCTCTTGTTGGAGTGAGAAAAGGGTACGAGGTTATTATTGTGATGCCGGAAAACATGAGTGAGGAGCGAAAAAAGGTAATTCAGGCATTTGGTGCCAAGCTTGTCCTCACAGAGCCGAAACTTAGTATTGGCGGTGCAGTGGATAAGGCAAATGAGATAGCAAGTGCAAATCCTGAGAAATATTATATGCCACAGCAGTTTGTGAATCCGGCAAATCCGGAAGCACATTATCGGAAAACGGCAGTCGAACTTAGTGAGCAGCTGGGAAAGAAAATTGATATTTATGTTTCCGGTGTGGGAAGCGGAGGTACCTTACAGGGGATTGCCAAGTATTTGCTTGAGCAAAATCCAGATACGAAAATTGTGGCGGTAGAGCCAAAAGGAGTTTCGGCACTTCACGGAGATGGACCGGGAATCCACCAGATACAAGGAATTGGAGATGGATTTATTCCGGATGTATTAGATACTGGTTTGATTACCGATGTTGTTGAGGTATCGGACGAGGATGCGATAAATACAGCGAGAAAACTTGCAAAAGAGCAGGGGCTTTTGGTAGGAACTTCATCTGGGGCGAATGTATTTGCGGCAATGCAGATGGCAGAAAAATACGGAAAAGACAAAGTGATTGCAACGGTTCTTGCAGACCGTGCGGAGAGGTATTTTAGCACGGGATTAATCTAACGTGGAGAGATGAGCAAATAAAAAACTGAGGATTTTTATAGGATGAAAGTACAGGTGATTCGTTCCAATCGAAAAACAATCGGACTTGAGGTGCGCGCGGATGAAAGTGTGATTCTGCGGGCGCCTGCCGTTGATGAAATTTCGGATGTAGAGTGGAAAAGTATCTTGGGAGAATTTACAGAGAGGGTAAACCATTTTTGTAAAGTTATGGATGTCACCGTTGGCAGAATCACCATCCGCAATCAGAAGACAAGATGGGGGAGCTGTAGCTCAAAGGGCAATGTGAATTTTAATTATCAGTTGTATTATATGCCGCGTGAACTTATGGATTATGTCATTATTCATGAACTTTCGCACAGACGTCATATGAACCATTCGGCAGAATTTTGGCAGGAAGTAGAGAAATATTGCAAGACATATCGGGAATGCAGGAAAAAATTGAGGGATTATGAAATAGCCCCTTGAATTTTCTGGAAAACTTAGTATAATATACACTATAAAACGAATTGAATTTGTTTATTTTTTGTGCAAATTCAACAAAAGAATAAAGGGGGACTTAATCTATGGCAAACAGATTTGTATTGAATGAGACATCATATCATGGTGCAGGAGCAATTGCGGAAATTGCAACGGAGACGAGAAGCCGCGGCTTCAAGAAAGCGTTTGTATGTTCAGATCCGGATTTGGTAAAATTCGGTGTAACACAGAAGGTGCTTGATGTGCTGGATAAAAATGGTATGGCGTATGAGTTATATTCAAATATTAAACCAAATCCAACCATTGAGAATGTACAGACTGGTGTGCAGGCATTTAAGGATGCAAAAACGGATTATTTGATTGCGATAGGCGGTGGTTCTTCGATGGATACAGCAAAAGCAATTGGAATTATTATTAATAACCCGGAGCATGAAGATGTGATAAGTCTTGAAGGTGCGGTAGATACAAAGAATAAGAGTGTACCGATTTTCGCAGTACCTACGACAGCGGGAACGGCTGCCGAGGTTACGATTAACTATGTAATTACCGATGCGGCGAAAAATCGTAAAATGGTTTGTGTAGACCCGCATGATATTCCGGTTGTTGCATTTATTGATCCGGATATGATGTCGTCTATGCCAAAGGGCTTGACAGCTGCAACAGGAATGGATGCATTGACACATGCGATTGAAGGATATATTACAGCAGGAGCATGGGAATTGTCCGATATGTTCCATTTGAAAGCAATCGAAATTATTTCACGTTCTCTGCGTGGCGCAGTGGAAAATACACCGGAGGGCAGAGAAGGTATGGCACTTGGACAGTATGTTGCCGGCATGGGCTTTTCTAATGTTGGACTTGGTATTGTTCACTCAATGGCACATCCTCTTGGTGCTTTATATGATACACCACACGGAATTGCAAATGCAATTATTCTGCCTACTGTTATGGAATACAATGCAGAAGCAACCGGTGAAAAATATCGTGATATTGCAAAAGCAATGGGCGTTGAGGGCACGGAAAATATGTCACAGGAAGAATATCGCAAAGCGGCTGTTGATGCCGTAAGAAAACTTTCACAGGATGTTGGAATTCCGGCAGATTTGAAAGAAATTGTAAAGAAAGAGGACATTCCGTTCCTCGCACAATCGGCTTATGATGATGCGTGCCGTCCGGGAAATCCGAAAGAAACAAGTGTAGAAGATATTACAAAATTATATGAAAGTCTTCTGTAAAATAGAGTAATAAAATAAGGCTGCCATCCAAGTGGATGGCAGTTTTTTTGTTTTCGTTATTTAATTTTTCCTTCTTTATGACGTTTGAAGAAATCCCTTGTTTCTTTTGCCACGACACCACTTAGGGCAAAAATAGCAATCATATTTGGAATTGCCATCAAACCGTTAAAAATATCGGCGATTGTCCACACGGCACTGACTGTCATATATGGACCGATAAATACGGCAAGAATGTAAATCCAGCGGAATATTTTTACATGTTTCATATTGCCGCCACTCAAATATTCCAAACAGCGCTCGCTGTAATAATCCCAGCCAAGAATTGTCGTAAAGGCAAAGAATACAAGGCAGAGCATTAAGACAAATGCGGAAACTTCAGGAGGGAACGGAAGTCCTTTCTGAAAAGCATAGGTCGTAACGCCGACACCCTCAAGTCCTTTTACCTGCCATGCACCGGTTAATACAATGGATAAGCCGGTAAGTGTACAAATAACAATGGTATCAATAAAGGTTCCTGTCATGCTTACAAGACCCTGACGGACAGGTTCTTTTGTCTGTGCGGCAGCTGCGGCAATTGGTGCACTACCAAGACCGGCTTCATTTGAGAAGATACCACGTGCAACACCTTTTTGCATAGCAACAAACATACTTCCAACGGCACCACCGGTAATTGCTCTTGGCGAGAAAGCCGCTTCTACAATTACAGCAATGGCACTTGGCACAGCAGTGATATTGGTAACAATTAAAATGCCTGCAAACAGGAAATAAATTATTGCCATAAATGGCACGATAACCTGACTAACACTAGCAATTCGTTTGATTCCACCAATCAAAACGGAAGCAACGCAAAACGCCAAAACTAATGATGAAATCACAACGGACCAGGAGTACTCACCTAAGAATGGCAGATTTACACAGTGTGCATTGGCTGAATCAAAAAAGCCGTGAACAGCACTGGAAATACCATTTACCTGACTGAAAGTTCCAATTCCGAAAAGTCCGACACATACGCCAAAGAAAGCAAATATTTTGGCAAGCCATTTCCATTTTTTTCCCATACCTTGTTCTATGTAATAAAACGGACCGCCAAGGCTGTGACCGTCTTTTGCGACAACACGGTATTTTACAGCGAGGAGACCTTCGGCAAATTTGGTCGCCATGCCGAAAAAGGCAGCGACAATCATCCAAAAAAGAGCACCCGGTCCACCTGCACCAACAGCAGTTGCAACGCCGACGATATTACCGGTTCCAATCGTCGCGCTTAGGGCTGTACAAAGGGCAGAAAAACTTGAAATTTCTCCCTCGCCGCCTTCTTCGTTTTTTACCATCCATTTTAGGGCAAGCGGCAGTTTTCGAAACTGCATTACGCCAAGACGCGCAGTTAATAAAATACCGCCGGTAAGAATTAGTACCATAAGGGGAATACCCCAGACAAAATTGTCAATATTAACTAGAATATCATTGATTGTTTTCCACATTCGTTTTATCCTTCCTCTTTTTGTTAAAATTGCATTACTTTTATACTATATCGTATCTTTTAGGTTCTAGTCAAGCATCATACCTAAGTTGTTTGTGTCAAATGTTCGCTCTCACTCGTTGAGTGCGTAACGGTATGGGCACTGAAAATACCAGCCGCAAATTCTTGATACATGGCAGCTCTTTTAATGTAAGTAAGTGCCTTATGCAACCTTAACCTTTATAAAAAGTGAAAAGCGTTGCATGAATTTTGAAAAGATGTGTCTGAAAACAACCAAAAGCAGAAATTTCTCTCGAAAGAGTTGCATTTGCCCTGTGATTTTCTCTAATAAGGGCTGATAATCGGGCAAATATGCAACCCTATAAGGCAAATCAAGTAAAAAGCGTTGTTTTGGCTCGATATTGCGCTTAAGTCACCCCGATTGTGCCAAATATTTGATACAAACCATACCGGATTCGTTTTGGTAATTTCGCAAAAGTTATGGTAAAATGGAGAGCAGAGAAGAGGAGATGCGTGCATGATAAACAGTTACCGTTTTTTTCAAAATAAAGAGTGTGAATATTTTCCCTGTCACAAGACGGAAAACGAGGAGGAGTTTAATTGTTTGTTCTGTTATTGCCCGTTGTATCGTGAAAAAAAGTGCATTGGAAATCCGGTTTGGTTTTTGAATGCGAAGGGGCAGAAAATGAAAGACTGCAGTCAGTGTGAGGTGATACATCGTTCGGAAGCTTATGATAAGGTAATGCAGCAATTACAGAGACAGGATGAGATAATTTCTCTGAATATCGGAAACCTTCGGGAAGATATTTGGGAGCGTATGGCACAGATTGCTTCGTGGGAGCAGATGGATAAGAGAACACACAGACAGCATAAAGGGATGGCAGTCAGCAGTATTGGAGAAATTTTGGAAAGAAATAAATATTTGTACCGTGTTTCTATTCTTTTACAGCCGTTTTCCGGGCAATGTGTAGAAGACGGTTATTTTTCTTTTGGAAATGATAAGATGCAGTGCCAGGTGCTGTCACGCATTGACAGGAGACAGGTTGAAACCGGTTATTTGTATGCATTTCATGCACCGGAATATGAAGTAGAAGAAAGTAAGGCACTTTTAACACAGTATTACTGGGAGATTTTTCAAATCGCTTGTTTGGATGTGGTAAGAGAGTGGCTGCGGGAGTATTTGCAGCGGAAGCACAGCGTGTATGAAAAACGGTTTTGCAGCCCTGCTTTTGGCGCAGGTTTTTATGGAATGGAGTTATCTGCATCAGAGAAAATGCTGCAATTAATGGATGCTGAAAAAATTGGAGTTTCATGGGATGGTGGAAAAATGAAACCACAAATGAGTGTGGCAGGTGTGTACCTGATTAGCAGAAAAGATATTTTGTCAGACTGCAGGGATTGTGCAAACTGTATCGGGCAGCAGACAGGCTGTGCATTTTGCTGTAACAATCCGAAAAAAATGAGTTGATACATGTGGCGAAAAATGATAAAATAAAAAATAGTTTTTATGTGGTTAAAAAGGGTGGGAAATTGCATAACAGAGAAGAAGGACGATTGATTTGAATATTTTATCACTGGAACATTTGACACATTCATATACGGAAAGAAAACTTTTTGATGACGCCGATTTTTATCTTCATGAAGGGGATAAGGTAGGTGTAATCGGAATCAATGGAACCGGCAAGTCGACTTTGCTGAAAATTATGGCAGGGCTGGAGACTCCGGATGAAGGACAGGTTATACAGGCATCGAATCTGATGATTCATTATCTGCCTCAGAATCCGGAATTTTCGGAGGAGGACACGGTTTTACAGAGTGTTCAGAATATGGTGCATCACCATGCCAATGAAAATGAATTGATAGCGGCTAAGGCAATGCTTACAAGGCTTGGTATTACAGACTTTGAACAGAAGACAAGAGAGCTTTCCGGTGGACAGAGAAAGCGTCTTGCACTTGTTTCCGTGTTGATTACTCCATGTGATGTGCTCATATTGGATGAGCCGACAAACCATTTGGACAGTGAGATGGCGGATTGGCTGGAAAATAAGCTGCAAGCGTTCCGTGGGGCCTTGGTTATGGTGACGCATGACAGGTATTTTCTGGATTCCGTGACAAATAAAATCATAGAGCTTGACAAAGGGAAAATATACAGTTACGACGAAAAATATTCTGGGTTTCTGCAGCGAAAGGCAGAGCGGGAAGAAAGTGTGCGTGCCGGTGAGAGAAAACGTCAGAGTATTTTGCGCAAGGAGATTGAGTGGATTTCGCGTGGTGCCAGAGCTCGTTCGACGAAACAGAAGGCACACATCCAGCGATACGAAGCACTGAAAAATCAAAAGGCACCGGAAGTTGATGAAAAACTCCGGTTAAGCAGTATTTCATCCCGTATGGGAAAAACGACAATCGAAATTGAAAATGTATCAAAAGCTTATGGTGAGAATACACTCATACGTGATTTTTCTTATATATTTCTCAAACATGACCGGATTGGTTTTGTTGGGAAAAACGGCTGCGGCAAGACGACATTAATGAAAATGATTGCCGGCCGGATTGAGCCGGATGCCGGCAGTATTAAAGTTGGACAGACGATTCGGATTGGTTATTATACACAGGAAATCGAAAAGGAAGAATCCGCGGGAATTGCTTATATGGATGCGGATGAAAAGGTGATTGATTATATTAAAAACACGGCAGAATTTGTGCGCACCAGTGATGGGCTGGTCTCGGCATCTGCCATGCTGGAGCGCTTTTTGTTTCCGCCTTCGCAACAGTATAGTGCCATTGGTAAATTATCCGGTGGTGAAAAAAGAAGGTTAAATCTTCTCCGCGTGCTGATGGAGGCGCCAAACGTACTTATTCTTGACGAGCCGACAAATGATTTGGATATCGAAACGATGACAATTTTAGAGGATTATTTGGATGACTTTGACGGAATTGTTATCACAGTTTCACATGACCGGTATTTTTTGGACCGTATTGTAACCCGCATTTTTGCTTTTGAAGAGAATGGTGCAATTCGCCAGTACGAAGGCGGTTACACAGATTATGTGAAAAAGCGTCCGGCGAGTACGGAAAATTCTTTTGACGGAAAAACGAAGAGCCATACCGGTAACAAAGAGGCGCGGATGGTGTATAAAAACCGTGAAAAGAAACTTAAATTTTCTTATCAGGAACAGCGAGAATATGAAACAATCGAAGAGGATATTTCTGTGTTGGAGACGACCATTGAAACACTTGATCAAGAAATGGCGGAGAATGGGACAGACTATGTCAAACTTCGTGAGTTATCTGAGAAAAAAGATGAAGCAGAGGAACAGTTGATGGAGAAAATGGAACGCTGGGAGTATTTGGAGGAACTGGCGGAAAAGATTGCAAATCAGTAGAAGGTAACATTTGTTTAAAACGCATTTGAAATGAAAGGAAGAACGAAAAATGCACATATTTGTCGATGCAGATGCTTGTCCGGTAGTGGCTATTGTGGAAAACATTGCCAAAAAATACAAGGTTCCGGTCACCTTGCTTTGCGACACTAATCATGTACTGCAGTCCGATTACAGTGAGGTGATTGTGGTTGGTGCCGGTGCGGATGCCGTGGATTATAAATTGATTAGTTTGTGTCATAAGGGGGACATTGTTGTTTCTCAGGATTATGGTGTGGCGGCGATGGCGCTTGGTAAGAAGGCTTATGCAATTCATCAATCCGGCAAGTGGTATACGGATGCCAACATTGACCAGATGTTGATGGAGCGGCACCTGAACAAAAAAGCAAGAAGAGGTTCCCGTAAGAATCATGTAAAGGGGCCGAGAAAACGCACGGCTGAGGATGATGAGAGATTTGCCCGGTCATTTGAGAAAATGGTGAAAAAGGGGTTGGAATCAGAAAAAAAATAAGAGCAATCCTTTTCTCTTTCGTAAAATAAATCGAGCTAAAAACATTTCGGAGGATTACTCTCATCACATAGTATAACATGGGGGTGAGAATTTTGAAAGAGGAAAATAATTTTAAAGGAGGATGATAAAATGAACGAAACTTTAAAAGTGTTAGAAACAAGAAGAAGCTGCCGAAACTTTGACAGAGAGAAAATGGTGCCGGAAGAAGATATTCAGGCGATTGTAAAGGCAGGAACCTATGCGGCAACGGGTATGGGAAGACAAAGCCCGATTATTATTGCGGTAACAAATCAGGAATTAAGAGATAAATTGTCTGCGGAAAATGCAAAGATCATGGGAACAGACACAGACCCATTTTACGGAGCACCTGTAATTCTGATCGTTCTAGCAGATAAATCGGTTCCAACATACATGTATGACGGCTCTCTTGTTATGGGTAATCTGATGAATGCAGCAGAAAGTCTTGGAATTAACAGCATTTGGATTCACCGGGCAAAAGAAGAATTTGAGTCAGACTTTGGAAAGAAAATACTGGCAGACCTTGGTATCGAGGGAGACTACGAGGGCATCGGACACTGTGCAATTGGGTATGCACAAGCACCGGTGAACGCACCTGCTAAAAGAAAAGATGACTATGTTTATTTTGTGAGATAGAGGGGAAATGGAGGAAAATATATGAATAAAATTAAACAGTTTGTAAGTGTAAGCGCTGACAGCACTGGCCAGTACATCACTAATCAGACCTATTCCGACGGCTTCATATGCTGGGACACCTAAAAAAGCAACCAGCATAGGACCAATAACTGCAGCTGCACTCATACCGGCAAATCCGGTTCCAATGCCTGCTCCGGCTCTGGCAAGAAAAATACACAAACGCCAGTTTTGACCATTTTGGAAGATATGAAACAGATACCTTTGTTTTGTCGCATAAAAATCAAAAAAAGGATGAAGAGGGATGTAGCAATGAAGGATGATCAGAGAATTGCATTGACAAAAAGGCTTTTGCGTGAGGGACTTTTACGTTTGCTCAGTAAAACTGATCTAAATAAAATATCAGTAACTCAGTTGTGTATAGAGTCCGGTATCAATAGAGCGACCTTTTATCGTCATTATGAAGAGCCTCGCGATATATTAAATGATATTAAGTATGAAATATTTCAGGAAGATGCAGCATTTGCGGAAAAAGCTGCATCTAAGGGTGACACGAGGAAATGGCTGGAACTTGCATGCTGCTACTTTTACGAGCATTCTGATATATTAAAAATTCTTTTTCAGTACAGGACAGATGATGATTTTGTATTGTTTTTAAATGAGAGATTTAATGAGCAGTATCCGAATCTGATAAATAAAGGATATTATACTGATGTTGATGATGATACGATGAGACTTGGTACTTTTTATTATGCAGGTGGTATTTATTATATCCTAAGACAGTGGATTACAGAGCCAATCAACAAAACACCACAGGAAGTAGCCGTACTGATGTACCATTTTCTCAATGTGGATTAACTTGATAGCTATTCTTCCAGTTCATAGTTATATTGGGGATATGATGATAGAAGAAGCTCCAGAAGAGATTAAAAATTTCCGATTGGATCCTTTTGAAATGAAAGTTCAGGGGCTCGACCGTACGCTTGTAGATAAAGTTTCGTAAACACTGATGGGACGTATAACACAAGGGAAATAATAAGGGAAAGCTCACCTGCGATAAATCCAGTGTTTTCATGGGTCCGCGGAGAATTTAATAACAAAATATAACAGATATTAAATCTCTTAAAACAGGTGAAATCTCAATCGGAATTTGTGGAACTGTCTTATTTATCTTTGGAGGAGATATGACGATATACTATATATAGTAATGATTTGGTTTTAAACGGAGTTTTAGCTTATTTACAAGGAGGTTTTTGTATGTCGATGAATATTAGTGGATTAGGTAATGCCTATAGTGGTGTCAATACTAATAGCAAACAATATAAGGCTTTGAAAGAAAAAGGCTGGTTATCTGGTATTATGCAAAATGAAGCCATGATGTCACCAGAAGAAAAAATGATATATGAAACATTCGGTGGAAGAGATACAATTATTAAGAATCTGATGAAGCAATTTGATTCGGATGGTGATTTGCTAAATGCAAACGGAGTGGCAGGAATGGATGTTACTGGCAAGGGTACTTCATGGCAGCAGCTCACGATTGTATCTGAGGAATATCGTCAAAAAATGTTTGATAATGTAAAGAAAGAATTTATCCAAGAAAATGGGGGTTCAAATGGTGATACAACTAAACGTTCAGATATTTTCAAAGATTATCAGTTAAGTGTGAATAAAGATAAACGTTTAAGTGGTACATGGACTTTAGAACAATATGAAGGACAGTATAGATCCGCTATGTATGCAGCAGTGAAAGCAGCTAATCCAAATTGGAAACCGGGACAAAAATTTGATACAAGTATTCTTGATAATGTCACAAGAGAATTAGTGGAAGCAACACTTGTCAAAAATGGTAATAGGCTAGTTCGTAATTCTATTGATGTATCAGTATAGAATACAACAACTTCCAGTTCGTAGATATAAATATATAGTAATAAGGACAATCATGAACCAACTAAATAACATTTCAACCCCAAAGGGAAGAAAGGTATTTTCGAGAAGAATGCTTTTCTTCTCTTTTTTTTATTTTAGCAGTCATTGCTTTGGCTCTGGGGCCTGTGCTTTAGTAATGCAGACGCAGATGGGGGCAGAATTTCCGAATCTGTATATTGCCAATCTGCCGAAAGAACAGCAGGAATCAAAGGATTTTGTGCGTTGTATCTGCCTGGACAATAATCAGAAAAGAGGGCGGGCGGAACTATTGCAGAAAAACTGGAAAACGATTTTATATCTGTTAGATGAGGCTCAGTTTGTGGATGCGGACACACCGCCGAAACTGGATCTGCTGCAGGCACAGGCTCCGGAAGAAGTGATAAAGTCAATTATCCGCCCGGAGATAGAGGAAGGACAGGTACTGCAGAAAAAGAAGATGTGGATGGAGATGGAAGGAAAGTGATTTGGATTATAAAGATTATGCATCTATACCGATTGCAAATAATATTGCAACAGCGAATTTTCTGATTCGTTCTACACTTGTGAATGAACAGTATTCACATCAGATTGTAAAATTTAAAAATACTGTAGATGTCAGAGTAAAAGATATGCAGTGATATGTTATTTCACAACAAAAAAAGGTCGGTTTACAACATGTCGGCTAGCTATTAAAAGACTTTTTCCGATATAATAAATATAATTGTATGTAAGTAAGGAAGTGACAAGATGCAAA